>JAAHTH010001803.1_pt1 | contig 17555 bp, 17 predicted proteins | sample 6116091 | NCBI WGS metagenome assembly JAAHTH01 (sample SAMN13939990, study PRJNA603662) | sponge metagenome | isolation source: marine sponge | host: Mycale hentscheli | place: New Zealand | collected 2006 | reverse complement strand
TTTTTTTGTTTGAATTATCTGGGTTTTTGGAGCTTTGTCAATGCGTAACTTCTATCTAAGTACATTATATTTCATATGCAATGATATAAAGAGTCAAGTCCTGGGTGGACCTATATGATTCAAACGCTTTACACACGGCTTCGGCATGTTGATCAATTTCGCCATCATCCGAGCTCAATGAAAAACTTGAAGCTTCTTTATAAAACCCATCTCGCTCAACATGTAATGCTTCTAGAATTTACTCTGGGATCGGCCGGGACTTGAACGCTTATATCTAATTCTAGGGCGTTTCCCTAGTTTTTATTTAAAAAGGCAAGCGTTTAAAATTTACAAATCCGTATGCTACTTAAAAGAGGCAATACATGCTTCTAATTGCTCGATGCGCTGCTCTCGCGGCCCCCAAACTTCTAATAGTTTAGGAGAGTTGGCATGGCCAAATAAATTAAATCGATTATCATGATAAATGGATTTAAAATAACCATCGACTGCTTTACGATAACTCGGATCAACCGGTCGAATCCCGTCATCTTCTATTGCAACTTGATGTTTATCCGTCATAGGCACAAAAGCAATGATATCTATAAATTGTAAGCTATCCCGTATTGCACCTACCATACTCTCAACAAAAGCAAGATTTATATCTGTTTGACCATATTTAGCGGGGTATAATGAGTAAGGCAGATAATCAATGGGGGAACGATCAAATATCACTGACATACGAGAAGTGTGGTAGTGATTGATACGAGAAATATTATAAAATAATTGAAGTCCATTATGATGCCGCGTCGCATCCTTTCCAAATGAAATATCATATGAATCACATAATGCACGATAGGGTTCTTCTTCCCGGATATATTCAGGATGTTTTGCAATAAAGTCGTGGACAAACGTACTCTTACCAACCGAATGCGTGCCTGACACTGCAATTCTCATACACCCTCATACCTGATTTATTTATTTCAGTATCATGCTGAAAGCGCTTGGGGTCAAGTCTGTTAATACCATGAAACGCTTTTCTATTCCGCCACATTAATTCCAAAAAGCAAAAAAAATAGTTTCTTGGCATTAACCGACTTGACCCTGAGTGCTCTAAAGCACTAACGGACCAAATGAATTATCAATAACTATTTTCCATTCATTCTGTGAATTTTTTCGAAACACCGTCGTTGCAATGCTTTTTCTATGGCAATTCTCACCAGTTGCTGATATCCAATCAAATGTCCACTTTGTTTTTAATTGCCTTGCTTTCCCATTAAGCAATAATACAGCCTTAAGTGCTTTACGAAGAGAGTCCTTATCAGAAACCACCATTCCAGGTTCTAATACAACCGAAGCACCTTCCTCATAAAAAAACAGGACTGCCTCCAAATCACGGTTATTAAAGGCATGATCAAGCTCTCTCACCACTTCAACAACTGATTGACTCATCTAATTTTCCTAAATATTGGGTCTCCCCTAACTAAGGGGGCACTTTAATCAAATAATCATCCTTAGCAACCTCCAAAATACACTACAGTGCATTCAGAAAATCACTGATTAAGTAGATCCGTCAATTTCCCTTGGTAATTAATAACTGCGACAAAATCGCTTGGTGTTAACAGCTTTATTTGTATTAGTTCGAACTTAATCTGACATTTTACTTGAAATAGTGAAAGTTTCCGCTTTTGATAGAAGTGCAAAAAAAATCAAACTTAAAGGAAAACTCTCATGATAGATAATAACGCTAAAATCATTAAACACAAAGTTGGGCTGCTGAATCTGGAAGAAGAATTAAACAATGTATCAAAAGCTTGCAAAGTCATGGGGCTATCGAGAGATACATTTTATCGCTATAAATCAGCAGCTTACGGATTTAACTGCATGGATCGCCCTGAACACAACGTTTATGAGTATCCATTTTACAGTTATATTTCGTACCGTTTACTTTCATATAAACGTCATCACAGTTTCCAAGATCCAGGTAACCAGCAGGACAGCTTTTATATCCAACACGACCACACTCGCTACCTTTACTGCCTCCGAAAACTTTCTTAGCCCCGTCAGTTAAAGCCCCAATGATTGCATAAGCACTCGGTACACTTTCAAAAAATAGCATGACACAAACACATGAGCTACTTAAAACTTTCGTAAACTTATTCATTTGTAATCTCCTGAGCTTCTTAATTGAAAAAATACAAATTCTCCACAGTTAAACATTTATAACACTAAACATGATATTTCAAGTTCAGCATTGTGCGATCATGGGTTACTCCCCCCAGAAAATAAATGATATTAAAAGTAGAATTTTCTCGTAATCTATGCCGGAGGAGATTCTGCATGAAAAAGTCAAAATTTAGTGATAGTAGAATCATGTCAATATTGAAACAAGCTGAAGCAGGGGTACCTGTTTCTAAGCTTTGTAGAGAACATGGCATGAGCTCAGCAGCCTTTTATAAATGGCGTTCAAAATATGGAGGCCTAGAACTTCCTATGATGACGCGCTTGAAAGAATTGGAGGCTGAGAATAATCGTCTGAAGTCAGATATTCTGAAAGATATTTTAGAAAAAAGTAACAAGGCCATGGGAACGGCGCATGCTTAGCCGAAACCTTGGCCATTCTCGCGTTGAAATTACAAAAATTTATTGTGGGTAGTAAAAAACTTCTAAGTGTACCCTGAAATTTAATTTATGTTTGTTAAAAGCCTTAATAGCCCCGCATTTCCTGGTCGGGACGGAAGGATTTGAACCTTCGACCCCTAGCACCCCATGCTAGTGCGCTACCAAGCTGCGCTACGCCCCGAAATCATGCGTATTCTCACGGTTAATTTAAAAAAAATCAATACAAGCAAGCTGTTATTTTTTCTTTTTAATAGATCGTTGCCCTATTCAAGCCTAAAAAGCTTGATTCAAAAACCTAAGCTATACTTTCTTGTACACATTTAAAATAAAGTTTACACATGAATTACAAAAAAATTCATCAAAATATCTCTAAAAACGTACAACGCATCATGCCAAGCCACTTAGCTCGACTTAATTGGTCTCGCGAACACATTGAAGAATTTCAGTTAGAAAAATTAAAACTGCTACTCGCGCATGCAAAAAAACACAGCCCTTATTATCGCGCTATTCTAAAGCCATATGATATCCAGTCCATGCAAATCTCAGATTTACAGACACTGCCTACGCTAAATAAAGCGACTTTATTAGAGCACTGGGATGATATTGTTTGTATCCCTGAAATAACCAAAGCCAAGGCTGAAGCGCATTTACAATTGTTACGCGACAACCCCAAAGCCAATCCATTTTTCCAAAATCAATATTACATCACAGCAAGCGGTGGCTCTTCTGGACTAAGAGGTCTCTACGCTTGGGACTTAGATTACTTTGCAAATATTACGGCGGTTGATTTTCGCTATCAAATACGAGATGAAATACAAAATAAAAATTTTACGCCAAGAATTACTGCTGTTTTAACCGCGCCTTCTCCTATTCATGCAAGCACCCCCCTTTGTACAACAAGACTTGCGGTAGATGATAAAATCATACATCTTCCTGTTGACGCCTCACTTCACGACTTATCCCAAGAGCTCAACCAAATTCAACCGACTCATTTAATTGGATATGCTTCTGTTATTTCACGTCTTGCTCGCGAAGCGCAATGCGGTGCCCTTCATATTTCACCTAAACGCGTGACCACCAATTCCGAACCTCTCAATCATCGAGCACGAGAAAGCATACAAAAAGCCTGGAACATATTGCCCAATAACACATGGGGAAGCGTTGAGATGGGAATAGCAGGCATTGAAGATGACCACCATCAAGGTTTAATTTTATCCGAAGATATGATTATATTTGAGCCACAAGATAAACAACTTGTGATCACCAATTTATTCAATCAAACGCTCCCTCTCATTAGATATGTGGTCGATGATATCGTTCATATCAAAACATCTCCTATCAGCGCTTATCATATTACCCCTGATATTGCAGGCCGCAACGATGATTGGTTTGTCTATCCCAATCAAGTGGAAATACATCCGATGATTTTTTGGGATGTATTAGAGCGGGAGGTCTTAATGAGCGAATATCAAGTTGAACAAACGAAACAAGGCGCTAACATTCGTATCATTGCTTCTGAGGGTTTACAGCTTAATCATATTCAAAAAAAATTAGAGTATTCACTCAAAAAATCAGGCTTAGATCATCCTGTTATCGTCATTAAACGCGTTGAAAATATTAGCCGCCATCAAGAAACAGGAAAATTAAGACGGTTTCTTCCATTACCCCCTACGCTGTAATATGATACCCCCTCTATCACGCCTCTACTTTTCTATCTCTCACCATGAAAATTATTCATAAACAATTTGATACGATTACCTCAACACAAGATGAAATTAAAAAGTATACAAGCGAAATCACAGAAGAAACATGCTTGCTATGTACCGCAAATGAACAAACCCATGCAAGAGGTACAAAAAATAGAACCTGGCTCGCACCAGCTCATACTAATTTGTATGCCACCTATGGCTTTTTATTTCCTCGCGCTAAATTACATGATTTGCTTTTAATACCACAACTCGCCGCCTATTGCGTTGTGCGCACCTTACAAGCACTCGATATTTCAGATATTTCGATTAAATGGGTCAACGACGTACTGGTCCATCATAAAAAAATATGCGGCATTCTTTCCGAGACAAATCAAAGCGGCGCTCACGCAGAGCATTTTATTGTTTATTTAGGTATTGGGCTTAATATAAACATGAGTAAAACACGCTGTGACTCACTTGACCAGCCCGTTACCTCGCTTAAAGCGAGCACCGGGCGTGAATATCATATACCGCACGTCTTGAATCTATTAAATTCACATATAACGAGCATTTTCTCAGCCTTTATCCATGACGATGTTAAAAATTTTCATGCTGAAATATCAAATATGCTTGCCTTTAAAAATAAAATTATTTTATTTGATACGGAAAATTCGCATAATGAACCATCTGTTTTTCCTGCAAAAATCATTGGCATTAATACCACTGGCGCAATTATTTTAGAGCCCCAAGTCAGCTTAATACAAGACAAGTTATCTATAGCAAAACACTCATATCTTACTTTCTTAACCGGGCGAATATTAAAATCCAAGAACGAGGAAAAATAAAGACATAATTGGTTTTGATTAACCATATTGTCAACGCACCCTAATTAAAAAAATTTTGTCACCTGCCCGAAGCCCGTTAACATCACCTCATGAAATCATTCTTATCTTTAGAAGTATGGGCCTTAGCTTGGCCCATTATTTTATCCAATCTATCCATTCCTTTGCTCGGCATGGTAGATATTGCAGTCGTTGGGCACCTGCCCCATTCAGATGATATTGCTACTGTTGCTTTAGGGACGATGGTATTTGATGTCTTATTTTGGTGCTTTGGCTTTTTAAGAATGTCAACAACCGCCCTTGCCGCACAAGAATCAAACAGCAACCAAATTTATTACCAAAATACGATTATCGGCATAGGTATCGCCTTACTCTTGATTTGCTGTACGCCAATACTAAAGCAACTTATTTTACTTTTTATTCACACAGATCTCCAAGTTGAAAACATGCTAGTGAGCTATTTTAATATTCGTATATTTTCAGCCATTCCAACGCTTATCAATTATGTCAACTATGGCTTTTTCTTTGGTCGACAAAACACAAAAACACCTTTGATACTATTGCTCATCACAAATAGCGCTGCGATGATATTAGATTACATCCTCGTGTGGCAGTTTAATCTAGGCGCCGATGGCATTGCTTATGCTAATCTCATCACCCAAACCATCGGTGCAAGTTTAGGTAGCTATTTAATTTATAAAAACTATCTAAAACATGCTACATCCCCCAACCCTTTGCCACGCTTTGCATTGGCACGGGTCAAACAATTATTGACGTTAAATACAAATATATTTATTAGAACTTTATGCTTGGTTTTAACCACTGCATTTTTTACCCGACAAAGTGCATATTTAGGCGTAAATATTGTTGCGGCTAATATGATTTTAATGAACTTACAATTGTTAACGAGTTATGCTTTAGATGGCTTTGCCATCGCCGCTGAAACATTGGTGGGTCGCGCCATTGGTAAACAAGATAAAGAAGATTTTTTTATTCAAATAAAAGCCACAGCCAAATGGTCTGGCCTTTTAGGGCTTGGCTTTGTTGTGATTTATTATTTATTTGGACCGAGCTTGATTGCTTTAATGACGTCTATTAGCGACGTTCAATCCCTTGCCTTAAAAAGCTTACCTTGGGTCATAATGCTCCCGCTCATTGCGGCACCAGGGTTTCTCCTCGATGGTGTCTGCATTGGGGCGGCATGGTCAAGGCCATTACGTAACGCTATTCTATTTTCCAGTCTTATTGTCTTTTTACCCGTTTGGTATTGTTCTCAATCATTGGGTAATCAGGGTCTCTGGCTGGCTTATACTTGCTTTATGCTATCAAGAGGCATCTACTTAAGCGTTTATCTTATGAAATAACTGGCTCTCTGAAACCTAGGGGGTCAAGTCTGTTAATACCAAGAAACTCTTTTCTGGGCTGCAAGATTAACTCCAAGAAACGGATGGGGTCAAATCTGTTAATACTATGAAACTTTACCCTCACCCGCGCAACGGGTCCTTATGTGTTTTTTACCACTCAATACCCAATACACTTCAAGATGCGAGTATTTGATCATATTCAGCTTAAATTCGCAAAGACAGGGGACTCTACTCGGTAGTTAAACCAACCTAAGCAGAAGCGAAAGCATTGAGCCCTGTAATATGACGTCCAAGTGTTAAAACATGGACATTATCTGTGCCTTCATAGGTAAAAACAGACTCAAGGTTTAACATATGCCGAATCACATGGTATTCCAAGCTAATGCCATTTGCACCTAGTAAATTCCGACAAGTACGTGCAATTTTAAGCGCTTCGCGACATGCATTGCCTTTTATAAGTGAAATCATCGCAGGATTTTCTTGATGTGCTGATTTAAGCCGACCAACGTGTATATTCATACATTTTGCTTTTAAAATTTCGGTGTACATTAAACTCAAATCTTTTTGAATTAATTGAAACCCAGCTAATGCTTGATTAAATTGCTTGCGCTCTAATAAATAATCACGCGTTAAATCAAAACATGCTTCCGCTGCTCCCATCGCCCCCCACGAAATCCCATAACGAGCCTGACTTAAACAACTTAAAGCCGCCCCTAAGCCGCGTGTTGTGCCAGGCAATATATTTGCTTCTGGCACAAACACATCTTCAAAAAACAATTCGCCTGTTAATGAGGCACGCAGTGACATTTTGAGATGCATTTCTTTTTGAATAAAACCTTTCATGCCTTTTTCGACTAAAAAACCACGAATGCCTTCATCTGTTTTAGCCCAAACAATCGAAATATCTGCAATATTTCCATTGGTAATCCAAATTTTTGAACCGTTAAGACAATACCCACCTTTTACTTTTTTAGCATAGGTATGCATGCTGGATGGATCGGAGCCTGCATTCGGCTCTGTTAAAGCAAAACAGCCAATCAATTCAGCCTTAGCCATTTTAGGTAAGTAATATTTTTTTTGTTCTTCTGAACCGTATTTGAAAATAGGATACATACACAATGAACTTTGCACAGAAACAAAACTACGAAGACCGCTGTCCCCACGTTCGAGTTCTTGACACACCAAACCATAGGCAACATAAGAGGCCGCTGAACCACCATATTCAACAGGCAAAGTTAAGCCTAACAAACCCATTTCTGCTGTTTTTTGAATGAAACTTTCAGGAAAAATAGCTTTTTCAAATGCTTCTGGCATGTCTGGTATCACGTCGTTTGTCACAAACCGCGCAACACTGTCTCGAATCAAGCGCTCATCATCTTGTAACTGCTCATCTAAAACCAGTAAATCATCCATTTTTATCTGTCCCTATTTAAAAAGTGCTTCAAATTATAAAGCCTTAAAATTGGTAAAGCGAGACGAAATCCTCTAGAATTTTAAATACGAATACACACCCAATATCATCAGGAAAAAACATGAAATGGATAGCCCTGTTATGTGTGGTTTTTATGTTGAGCAGCTGCCATCGCAATGGGCGAGACGCCATCGCATCACATCAAATTATTACTGAGCCCTGTAAACGCTTAATACACTGGTCTGAAGAAGAGCCGGTTAACGTCACCGCTGAAAAACAAGTGAAGCACATCAAACCATGCCAGCAATTTTCATAAATTATAAAGCGTCTACATCAACCGCGACTTCGGGACGCATCTCGCTAATTTGATTGTGTGCATCAACAAAGACAACAGTGGGTTTTAGTGCACGACAAGCACTTTCTTCTATTTGTACAAACGATGCAATAATAATTAAGTCGCCGGGTGAGACCAAACGCGCTGCAGCGCCATTCACACAGACAGCACTCGAATGAGGCTGACCCAATATGGTATATGTTTCAAACCGTGTGCCTGCAGTAATATTCCAGATACTAACCGCTTCATGCGGCAATATATCAGCAGCCTCTAACAACTCGGGTGAGAGCGTGATGCTGCCTTCGTAATTTAAATCCGCATGCGTGATGGTTGCGCGATGGATTTTAGATTTTAACATGCGTCTAGACTGCATAATGCGCCTCAAAACTTAATTAATAAGATTAAAAAAGCGCATTATTCCACATTTTCAATAAAATCGCATCCCTCTTTAGGACAAACTAACTGCTTACCTGAACGTTTGGTTTCTTTCATGGTTAAATGCGGCCAAGCACATTTAGGACATATTTTATCGACCGGTTCATTCCAAATGGCATAATCACACTTCGGATATTCACCACAAGAATAAAATATCTTACCGCGGCGTGATTTACGTTTTAATAATTTACCTTTTAAGCACTTCGCACAAGAGACCCCTGTGTCAGCTGGCTTTTCAAGCGGCTCGATAAATTTACAACTCGGATAGCCAGTGCATCCAATAAAGCGACCAAAACGACTGGTTTTAATTTGCAATGCTTTTTCACACTGCGGGCACTGGCGGCCTTCAACTATTTCAGGTTCAGCAGGTTTATCACTGCCGCCTTCAACATCTTTGGTGTAGTCGCAATCAGGATACCCGCTACAACCGATAAATCGACCTCTTTTACCCAACCTAATCGCCAACGCTTTTTGACATTTTGGGCATTTCTCATCAATTTCTTCGGTGGTGACATCTTTACGTTGCACTTGCTCATCAATCTGATGCACTTCTTTAATAAACGGTTTCCAAAATTCTTCAAGCACAGGAATCCATTCTTTCTCGCCTCGCGCAACCGCATCTAACGTATCTTCAAGTGCTGATGTAAATTGATAGTCGACATACCGTGTGAAATACTTGGTTAAAAAATTCCCAACAATACGTCCAACATCTGTTGGCGTAAATCGTTTTTTCTCAACCGTCACATACTCGCGCTGTTGCAGCGTATGAATAATCGAGGCATACGTCGACGGTCGTCCAATATCAAATTCTTCCAGTGCTTTAACTAAGCTTGCCTCTGAGTACCGCGGTGGTGGCTCTGTAAAATGTTGATCCGCACGAATATCTAACAACTTAACTTGTTCACCCACTTCAAAAGCAGGCAATGTTTTATCTTTGCCATCATCTTTTTTAGCGTCATCGAGCCCTTCTTCGTAGACAGATAAAAACCCAGGGAAAACAATCACGGAACCGTTTGCACGAAAGCGATTGCCTTCACCACAAGAAAAATCAACAGCAACGGTGTCCAGTAAAGCATCCATCATTTGAGAGGCCAGGGTACGCTTCCAAATTAAACCATACAGCTTGATTTGATCGGGTGTTAATGCTGACTGCAGTGCCTCAGGCGCATTGTTAATATCAGTGGGGCGAATGGCTTCATGTGCCTCTTGTGCATTTTTTGATTTTGTTTTGTAAACACGAATATCTTTAGGGCAGTTTTTATCACCATAGCGTGATTGAATATAAGCCCTAATTTGATCTAATGCTTCTGTCGCCAAATGCACCGAGTCAGTACGCATATAAGTAATTAAACCCACTGTGCCTGAGCCAGTATCAATCCCTTCATATAGTTGCTGCGCAATCGTCATGGTTTTTCGCGCTGTCAACCCTAGCTTTCTGGCAGCTTCTTGTTGCAAAGTAGAGGTAATAAAAGGCGGTGCAGGCCGTCTTTTTCTTTGTTTTTTATCTATTTTTTCAACCAACAAACTGCCATTTGCTGTTTTTAATAAAGCATCACGCATATCATGCGCTTCATCTGTATTTTTTACAGTAAATTGCTCAAGTTTTTGATTTAGATAATGCGTGAGACGTGCTTCAAAACCAATGTTTTCTTTTTCAGACAGTGCCTGAAGGCGCCAATATTCTTGTGTTTTAAATTTTTCAATTTCTTCTTCACGCTCAACAATCAAGCGTAAAGCGGGGCTTTGAACCCGTCCTGCCGATAAACCAGGACGTACTTTTTTCCATAAAAGAGGAGATAAATTAAATCCCACCAAATAATCAAGCGCCCGCCTTGCTTGCTGTGCATTCACCATGTCCATAGAGACTTCACGTGGATTTTCGATGGACTTTTTGACGGCTGCTTTTGTAATTTCGTTAAAGACAATACGATGAACAGGTTTATCTTTCAGTAAGCCAAATTCCTGCATGAGTGCTTGAACGTGCCATGAAATCGCTTCACCCTCGCGGTCGGGGTCAGTTGCCAATAACAAAACATCTGCTTTTTTCAGTGCTTTTGAAATTTTATCAACATGACGCGCATTACGCTCAATGGGCGTGTACGTCATCGCAAAAGCATGATCAGGATCAACCGACCCTTTTTTTGCTGGTAAATCACGTACATGTCCATAGGATGCTAAAACAGCATAACCCGGCCCTAAATATTTCTGAATGGTTTTAGCTTTCGCTGGCGACTCAACAATCACCAAGTTCTTACTCATGCAGGTTTAACCTTACTCATTTGTTTTATAATATTAAGCAGTCATAGCTTAATGCAACGGCAGCCCATCTTCTTTTTGATAAAGGACTAAATCCAAAAAGGCAAGCTCTTCCGGCGCTAAACTATCCGCTAGAGTACTACGAATGGTCCATTTTGTTTCCTGAAGATTAATAAAACGCGATTCGGAAAACAAAAGACGGTTGACAATTAATTCCATAACATCAGAAGATAAAACACCTAATCGCTCTAAGCGTTTTAAAAATTGATGACTGGCTCTCGTTAATTTTAATTCTTCTTCAGGTGTAAAAACACGGGTACTGCCAACACCTGCCGAACGAAACCGCATCATTTCAAAGGTTCGTTTTTGTCCTTCTGCTGGTTTCACTTCAAGATCAGTAGACTGCTCTAATGATTGATCAACTATTAATTGATCTGAAGCATCAGGAACATAAGCTTCTTTTAGTTGTGTTAATGTTTTTTCGAACAACGTAAGCAACATCTCAAGCAAATTGTTTTCTTTCATTATATACACCTTATGTAGCCTCCAGGAACCGCTTGCACGTGTCCTTGAAGTTCTAATTCTGCCAGATCAGTAATTACATCCTCAACTGGTAAACTGCTTCGATCTACAATGCTATCTATTGTAGTGACCTCAAAACCGATATACGTCGATAAGGAACCTGTTCCGCCCATAGGAGAATCAAGATCTTGAACAGAACTTCTAAACCTCCGCTCAACACACAACTCTTCTAGCACCTCCCGCGGCGATGTAACCAATGCCGCACCTTGTTGCAGTAATGCATGACATCCTTTTGCCTGCGCGTTATAAATCGACCCAGGCAAGGCCATCACACTACGATTTTGCTCCAAAGCTAAGTGCGCAGTTATCAATGAGCCACTCTTAAGAGATGCCTCTACAACGAGCGTGGCCAAAGATAGCCCGCTTATTATACGATTTCTGCGTGGAAAATGTCCAGCTAATGGTGCCGTTCCCAGGGGGAACTCACTTAAAAGCAACCCTTCTCTTTCAATCTCTTTAGCTAATCTTGCATGTTGTCGCGGATAAATGCAATCAATTCCTGCACCTAATATTGCAATTGTTTTTCCTTTCCCAGAAAGACATCCTTGATGCGCTTGTCCATCAATCCCACGCGCAAGCCCACTCACAATTGTAATCGCATGAGCACCGAGTTCATGCGCAAAATCAAAAGCCGCTTTAGCCCCTGCTGTCGTGGGATGACGGGTGCCAATTATTGATAATTTTACTTGATTCAATCCTGAGATTTCGCCACTGGCGTAAAGCACAGGTGGTGCATCTGCTATCTCTTGTAAGCTTTTTGGATAGGCTGCATCAGCCCAAGTTAATAAATAATGTGTCGGGGCTTCTTGCCAACGCAAATCAGGTAAAATACAGTCGCGATCTATTTTTAGAATTTGACTCGCAACCCGCTCTGTAAACCCTGCGTGTTTAAAATCAGCGATTGAGCGTTTAAAAATATTCTCTATATCAGGCCAGTGCAACCATAATTTTCTAATCGTACGAGGACCCACATGAGGCACGCGGTTTAAAATTAACAAAGCTTGCTTTTTATCCATTTTTAATTTCCATATATTAAAGCGATTGAAGACTTGGGTTCATCCGTGTTATTGCTATATAATTGCTAATTAGCACGCAAATATTATATAATTAAGCCTTTCAATTTAGCTAGCTTAAGTTTATGGCATTACACTCAATTATTTATCTTCCAGATGCACGACTACGTCATCCCAATGCTCGAATTGAAGCATTTGATTCAAAACTCGACACACTCATCGAAGATATGTTCGAAACCATGTATCATGCCAAAGGGGTTGGACTTGCAGCCCCACAAATCGGTATTAACTTACAACTCACAGTGATTGATGTCATCGGTGATAAAACCCAGCAGTATGTCTTAATTAATCCTGAAATTATTCAGACAGAGGGCGAAATCAAATGCGATGAAGGCTGTCTTTCAGTACCAGGTGCTTACGACAGCGTCATGCGAGCCAAAACCGTTACCGTGCGAGCACAAGACCGAAACGGAAAACCCATTGAAATCACTGCTGATGGCTTACTTGGGCACTGTTTTCAACATGAAATTGATCACCTCAATGGTAAATTATTTGTTGATTATTTATCGCCTATCAAACGCGCAATGGCTAAGAAAAAACTCGATAAATTCAAACGCCAGCAAGCAGGTTAACTATTTTGAATATTGTTTTTGCAGGCACCCCTCAGTTTACCGTCCCGGCACTCGATGCAATCTTTGCATCCAAACACACCCTTTCGGCCTTATACACGCAACCTGACAGGCCTAAAGGACGCGGACGGAGTATTCAAGCCTCTGCAGCTAAAATTTGGGCTAAAGCACATGATATTCCGGTGTATCAACCTCTCAATTTCAAGCAACAAGAAGCGCGAGATGAACTGAAGGCCCTCAACCCGGATGTATTGGTGGTGATTGCATATGGTTTAATTTTACCCCCCGAAGTACTGCATATCCCTAAATTAGGCTGTATTAACGTACATGCTTCTTTGTTACCTGACCATCGAGGCGCGGCACCCATTCAATATAGCATTCTAAATAACGATACAACCACCGGTGTCAGTATCATGCAAATGGATGCAGGGATGGATACAGGCCCCGTCTTTAAAACAGCAACCTGCCCAATTCAGCCCAGCACGACGGCAGGTGAGCTCCATGATGTATTGTCTGAACTTGCAGCACAGCCACTCTTAGATGTTTTAGATGCACTTGAATCCAATCCCATCATCACCCCGACCCCTCAAAATCACGCGCTTGCGACTTATGCTCCCAAAATTACAACGCAAGATGCCCGCATTGATTGGTCAAAATCGGCAAATACCATCGCCAACCAAATTCGTGCCTTTAACCCATTCCCCATTGCACGTACAACAGCAGGGGATGAAATGCTTAAAATTCATCAAGCCACGGCTTTAAATCAGCCCACAGCAGCACAACCTGGCACTGTGTTAGATATCAATAAAACCGGATTATTGATTGCGACAGGTGAAAATATACTACACGTTAAAATCATTCAATTTCCAGGCGGAAAAGCACTTCAAGTCGCAGACTGGCTCAATGCAAACAAAAAAACGATTTATTCTGGGCTTGTGCTCACATGACATCCAAAGCATCAAAACAACCAAACGACCGTGAGATAGCCCTTCAAGCCTTATTAAAGCTCGTAGAAAAAAAACACGCGCTCTCTCACCTGAAAATGCAACTCACCCCCTTTGCTCAAAACCTATGCTTTGGTGTCTGCCGGCATTATTTTGAGCTCACAGCCATCACGAATTATTTATTAAAAAAACCACTCAAAAAAACAAATATTCAACTTGTATTACTGATAGGCCTCTATCAACTTAAAGTCCTTGAATTGCCAGAATATGCTGTACTCAATGAAACCGTTGGTTTGCTCAAAAAACCAAGCCTGACCTGGGCAAAAAGCTTAGTGAATGCCATTTTAAGACGTTATTGCCGTGAAAAAACTGATATTCATGCAGCACTCTTAACACAACCCGCCTATTTATATAATTATCCCGACTGGCTACTTAAACGCCTGAAAATCGCATGGCCTCATCATTGGGAAGATTTAATCAAAGCAAGCAATCAACACCCCCCCATGAGTTTGCGTGTTAATGCAAGGAAACACACCCGTGAAGCTTATTTGGCAGCATTAGCCACGCAAAATATACCAGCAACACCCATACCGCACACCACGCATGGCATACAACTCCAAACGCCTATCGATGTCCATGCCTTACCGGGCTTTAAAACAGGTGATGTCTCGGTACAAGATGGTGCAGCACAGCTTGCCGTCAGCTTATTATCACTAAAACCCAACTTGCGTGTGCTGGATGCCTGTGCAGCCCCTGGCGGAAAAACCTGTCATATTTTAGAAGCAGAGCCTAACCTTCAAACCTGTGTTGCGCTTGATATAGAATCCAACCGCCTGTCGAGAACAAAAGAAAACTTAGCACGACTTCAGCTTCAAGCCACCTGCATCACAGCAGATGCAGCAAAACCCGATACATGGTGGGATGGTTTATTATTTGACAGAATTTTATTAGACGCCCCTTGTTCAGCAACCGGGGTGATTCGACGTCATCCGGATATTAAATTATTAAGGACACCAAAAGAAGTTGAACACATCTTAAAAACACAAGCTATCTTACTGAAAGCATTATGGCCCCTACTCGCACCAGGCGGTATTTTTGTATATGCAACTTGTAGTATTTTACCTGAAGAAAACGAATTACAAATAGCACACTTTATTCAGCAAGAAGCGCATTGCAATGCTTTATCCGAAGCAAAAACATGGGGGCATGCCACCCCACATGGCTTACAAATTCTACCGGGTGAGCACGGGATGGATGGCTTTTTTTATAGCATATTAAAAAAATCACCATAACCCCTATTTTGAAGCATCCACATCATCTTGAGTCAAAACAGGAATACTGTTTTTATCGCATGAGCAATCTTGGCCTGCGTCAGGCGGCATCGGCACACCGGAAAAGTTATCGGGGAAACATACATCTACATTCCAAGCAATCACGCCACTTGCTAAAGTTTCAGGTAACGCCCAATAGCGCTTTGCATGATATTTAATATTTTTATCTGTTGCCCAAAAAGATGGGCTATAAGTCGCCTGAAGTATAAATCGTTGTTTCGGTTTCGCATCAAAAGGCTGTCTTACCCAAGCTTTTCCTTTAGGTACGTTCATGCGCATTAAAACTTTATTCTCAACTGAATCAATCACATCAACACTCAAGGTGTAATTTTTCCAGCATTTGCCTTTAATCATGGTAATAAAGCAAGGAAAAGCTGCTACATCTGCAGCAAACAAGCTCACCATTAAAATAATACTAATCTGAGATGATTTTTTAAGCATTATTTAATTCCTGAATAATATATTCAGAAGTATAGTTGAATTTTTATTGCTTTTTTTTGTGACACACGATACGCTGCCTTCCTTCGGAGAGGTGGCTGAGTGGTTGAAAGCGCACGCCTGGAAAGTGTGTATACGTTAACCCGTATCGAGGGTTCGAATCCCTCTCTCTCCGCCAGTGTTTATCTCTCGAAAAACAACCCTATTCAAATTATTTGTATACAGAAATGAAAAATGCTGCAGCAAATAGCATAAAAACTCTCGCCATATCAGTTCACTGATAAAATGCTCGATATCTGATTCACGGGCTTCTAAATCAGCAATATTATTGATTCTCTCCAAAATTTTCGCGGGTGATATCTCACGAAAATGTAAGTATGGCGATGAAAGAGACGTTTGTTTCTTGATGGGATAATCACGATTTTTTTATATTCTGATAGCTTGACCTCAATAAATTCAGACAGTTTGTTTTGCGCTGATAGCTCACTTATATCCCATAAATAAGTGATTTTTTTATGCCATGTTTCATTCACGGGAAGTAGATTTAAATCTGAAATAGATAGTTTATTTTTTGAATCTTTAGTCGCATTGATTTTGGTTAGCTTTTTTATAAGCTTATTTGTATGCAGTGAATACTTTCTAATATTTCGTAAGGCCCCCATAAATAGGCAGTATTTCTCCAAAGATTGATCCCCCTGCAAGTGCTGGATTATCAGACAACCTCAAGTCTTGTCTAAACCAGACAATAGATATTTCTTGTTTCATACAAAATCCCATCGAACCCTATCTTGCATTGCTTCTAGCCTTTTCTATTGCTTGAACTTCAGTTGGCTATTTTATTGTATTGCAGCTATACAATCAAAAGGCCCTTTCTTGATCATTTATTGACCTTTAGATCAAATAAAGATACACTTTAATGCGAGTTTCATAGATTAACTAATGTGTTTTTTATTTTCAAAAGAGGTGATTTATGCGATTACTACAGTTAATTTCAGATAGCATGAGGAGATACTTCTCACATGGATTAGACGACGCCGTTTTTTCAGAAGAAGCGATTCATCTTATGCTGGAGGCGCATAAAAGCATGCTAACTAACCTCATGTTTATGCGTGAAAAATCAATTCCTGCTTTTTTTGAAAAAATAATTGCCGATGGCGAAGAAAAACATTATCAGCTCTTTGTTGAAATAGGTACTCGTAGCCTTCTCTCTCAAGGTGAACCTGCAGGTATCCATTATGCAGCAATGGATGTTTTCTGTGACGGAAAAGGCAAGGTCGTTGCATTCATTTCAGATCACTATCAGGGTAGAAATTATTCGAGCTACCATGCATCTCTATATGACGCGATACCACCAGAGAGTGTTCAATTTATTGTTGTCGGAGGAAGTACCTATCAAAGCGACCAAAAAAGCTGCCCTATATTTACCCTGTCTCACCTTTTAATTACTGCAAAAGATAAAAAATTACACGCCCAATTAATGCAAATAGCAAGTCAGAGCACAGAGAAAGTTATCCAATTACCTTGGTACGACCTAGACCCTGCTTACAATAAAAACACCCAAAGCTTCAATCAACTCTTCTCTTATGCTGAGAATATAAGACAAAAAGGCATGAGGAAGGAAGCAACGGAAGAAGCGGGGGGGGGGGGGGGGCGGGGGCGGGGGGGGGGGGGGGGGGGGGGGGGGGGGGGG
>JAAHTH010001802.1_pt1 | contig 17571 bp, 15 predicted proteins | sample 6116091 | NCBI WGS metagenome assembly JAAHTH01 (sample SAMN13939990, study PRJNA603662) | sponge metagenome | isolation source: marine sponge | host: Mycale hentscheli | place: New Zealand | collected 2006 | reverse complement strand
GATTACAAACGCAGGTCAACCTCATGCAACAACTCGAAAAGATTCGACGTGTTGTTGAAAAGAAAATTGACACCGCACCACATGAGGTGCTTCTCGTACTCGATGCCACAGCTGGCCAGAATGCAATCAGCCAGGCTCAAGGATTCAGTGATGCGGCCGGCTGCACAGGCATTGTGCTCGCGAAACTGGACGGCTCGGCAAAAGGCGGAGTCATTCTGCCAATCCGCGAAAAATTTCAGCTCCCTGTTAAGTTCGTCGGCCTTGGTGAGGGAGTTGATGATATCGCTGCGTTTGATGCCGCAGCTTTCGCCAAGGCACTCTTTGCACAGTAACGGTTCCCATGCTTCATCTAAAATCCGAATCAACTAACCAATGGCTGAATCAGGTTGATCAGCACCTAGATGAAATCCTCATTGATCATGCCCATTGCGAACGCAAAGCCGCAACGACGGCCATGAACCTGATGAACTCCTACACGGAGAATCGCGATTTGTGCCGCGAAATGGCTCGAATCGTCGAAGAAGAGCTCGAACATTTCGAAATGGTCCTGTGTTTGCTTGACGAACGTGGCATTAAGTTCCGTCGCCTCGCTGCTGGGCCCTATGGTCGCAAGTTAAACGGCTTGGTCAGGACCCAAGAACCCGAAAGGGCAGTTGATCGCTTACTGATCGCATCTTTGATTGAGGCTCGCAGTTGTGAGCGGTTCAGTTTACTAAGCGAGCATGTTCGTGACCGAGACCCGGGTTTGGCTGATTTTTACGCCAGTCTTTTTGAAAGCGAGGCACGGCACCACACGACCTACGTACGTTTAGCGGAACACTTCACCTCACGAGAAGCTGCACGCACACGTCTAGCCCAACTGTCGCATGAAGAATCCGCGATTCTTTCTACAGGCAGCGATCTCCCAAGGATGCACAGCTAGCAGGTGTTTCACACTTGAAATAATGAATTTTAAAGTATCCTTCAGCTCAGTTTCACAGCACGCTGGAGAACTTACATCAAACACATTGCTGGCACTCTCACCCCCGAATGGAATTGACTGAGCAACATGGCAAGCTATTTTTCTGCTGGCGCGGAAAACCCGAAGCGGCCAAGAATGCCCAACTTCGAACAGCCTCTGCACGTTCCTTTCCAAGATGGAATGGCCGCGAATCAACTTATTGATTCGCCAACCGGATGAGCCGGGCCATTTTTAATCCTGAGTGTATCGATGCGTCCCGCATCGCAAAGAAAAGGAAACCCATGTCGGTTCGCATCTACTTTCTTTTGATTGCCATTTCGATCCCCCATGCTGAAGCCGTCAGCGTTGCCGCCGACAGCCAATCCATTGTGCACTTCGACATTCACCCCAGCGTAGCAGCAGACATTATTGAATCAGACAGGGGCAGGGTCCGATTGCAAGTTGACCTGAAGCTCTCGTCGATGATCAGTTCTCCAGAGAGCGCTCGAATTGATCAATGGCTCGTACGCTGCCAACCACGCGGACAATTTGCATCCATCGTTGACTACAGCCCCCGCACAGAGACTGGTTCGGATATTGCAACTCCTATTCAAGTCAAACAATCAAAAGAAAAGCAACAGTCCTTGGGGGTGGGTGTAAGCGGCGACTACTTCTCAAGTTTACGCGGCAACGCAGGCTTAGATCACGCCAGCAAGAACATTGATTCGCTACAGTTCGACCGTCTTGCGCCCGTGCATGCAGTAACAGCCGCCGGAACGATCAATCGCGGAACTGGCGTCTACTTCAAACTACGCTGGACTGCCGAACAAATCCTGGAAGGCCAAAAGACATTCCAGTTAGTGCTTGACGTTCCCGACACTTGGCGAACAGGCCTGATCGACATCTCAGTCATCGCTCAATCGGAACACAAATCATTCGCTAGCTGGGAACAATCCACCAAGACCTTAGGTTCAGCAAATTTTGTTATTGCAGTTTATCGTTCGGATGACATACACGCTTGCAAGGTAGCTCGCAGAATGGCAAACGCTGAACATCAACTTCGTAACAGAATCAAAGAAGAAACAGCGTCCAAGTCCAACAATTCCCTTTCCAACCTGCTGCGAAAAATGGCAACCAAGATGGAATTCGAAAAAAACCGCACAGGAACTGACCTGTTAGAGAGACTGATGTTCGACCAAGCGGACCCGTACTTGGACCCTGATATCCGCAAGCTTCCCATGCCATGCCGCTTGGCAGCACTCAACTACTCGGATGCCCAAGAATCATTCACACGACTCAACGAACAACCGATCAACAAGTGAGTCGCATCCAAGCCAATGAAATCACATCCTCTTCAAGTGGTGGCCATGGCACTCGTTGCACGATTCGCTCGATGAAAGTCGATGGATTGCTAACTGAAGATTTGAATTTCAGTTGTTGCTAAAACCAAGAGCCAGAACTGCATCACGACCCAGCGGATTTTTCAGGAATTGTCGATGGCATTCAGGACAGAGATCATACTGACCATGGTGACTCGTTTCTGCTTTCTCATCAGTCACGATGTCAGGATCATGCATTCCTTCCAGAACGTGGTGTAATTCGTTCAGGTGGTCGATATCGTCTTCAAACTCAGGCTCCAGATCACTTGTCGCAGTTTGAATATCAATTTGCACGATGAACCGTGTTTGACTAACAGGGTTGATCTGGCGCTTACAACGATCACATGTATAGTGGATCATCTATTAAGTGCTCGTGTGGAAGGTGTCCCACAACGTGACCGGGAACAGTTCCAGTCAGAATGGATTAGAAATAAAAGCATCGCGAGACTACTTTCAGTTTACTGGCCTTTGAGTAGCGTTCGCAAGCCAAAACGGGGTATCTTTTTGATCTGGCCAACGACTCGGTAGAGGTCATTTTCAGCCAGCCGCTTCCTAGAATACAGCAGATCCTTCGATCCCCCCGGGCACAGTCCAGATTATCAATCAAGCGATCAACAGCGTGCTATGATCAGGCACGACAACTGAGGCTCACTAGCGAATTGAAAAAAAGCGACTTGAGAAACGTTGAAAGACAGCGATACAAATGCCTAGCTCGGCCCGTAAATATGGGGATCTCCAAGCACTCCCATGCTCAATCAAGCACTAAAAACGTTCAAGCGGCACCCAACATGGGGTTACATCCACTACCCTGAGAAACAGATCTGGTAGTGATGGCATCGGTACTCGGTTAACGTCTCCGGAATGACTCTTACGTCTTCACTTTCGCAGAGTACGATTTGGGGAAGACGTTAGGTCAGTTGTGGGGTCGTTCTTCGAGCTCGGCTCCTCTGGTGCGGACCTGCTGTCCTCAACCGGCCCCAGTTCTGGATTGACTTCGTTGGATGGCTTGAAATGACCATCCTGAACCTTTTGCGGAACCGTGTTGGGACGAACCTCCAATAGCATCCCTGGCAGAAAGTTTTCGGTTAGCGAATCCAGATCCCGATCATCCAGTACTTTCACGGTAAAACCGCGTTTTTCTGATTCGGAAATCAGGCGTCGAATCGCTGGCACATTGCCGTAGGCCAATAAGCAACGTCCACCAGGTTTGAGATGCAGAGGAAGACCGTCAAGCAACGTATCCATCAAACGAAAACCTGGATCATAGAATGCATGATCGCCAAGTTTGGACACGACACCATTTTCCCAGGGTGGATTTGAGATCACGAGATCAAATTTTTCATCGGAATTGATTACCGCAAACGCCCCCGGACTCTCTCGCTTAACCTCGCGGACATCCAGTGTCTGATCTGGGCAGAGCATCGCAGCGTTGTAGGCCGCATTAGCAACAGCAGCGGGATTGATATCCGTTGCCACAACTGACTTTGCGGAATTTACCAAGCAAAGCACCGAAATCAATCCGGTTCCCGTTCCAATTTCAAGCACATCACGTCCCGAAGCGATCGCTTCACTCGAAATCAGCTTACGTAGAGAGGTCGTGTCATCTGGTTCCCAAAAAACAGATTCAAACTGAACAAACTCACCATCAGGAATCTCATCGATGGGCCATGTTTGCTCGACCCCGTATGAATAGTCCAAATCCTGACGGTAGCTTTCCCGACAGCCAATCGACAGCCAAACGCAACCAGCCAACCAACAAATCCACAACCTGCTCGCGAAGATGCTCTGCATTGGATTCCATCGCATGAGTGGCTCCATTGGTCCGTTACTTCGTCACGGTTGACCGGTGCATTCAATTTAATTGTCAGCGTGAATTACTAAGTCCGTTGACAATTTCATCAAAAACAAACGGCTCCAAAGGTTTTTCGAGGGTGACGACGCTACCATCGGTGAAAAGAAAAAAAACGGGGCTCTCAGGTGTAATATTTTCAACTTCATCTTGCAGTCGTTTTAGCGTCATGTCTACAGGTGCAGCCCAGTGAGCGGTGTGATTGGGCAAATAGACAGCAAGTATGGTCTTCTGCGCGTGACCGACTGAAGCATCGCCTGCCGGAGCAGGTTTCTTCTCGCGGTCAGGGTGACAGATTGGGCTTTGCGGGTGCACGACTGCGAAAACGTGTGTTTCGGTTTTTGTGGGCGGGGCCGCGACTAGAGGCGAAACGAACACGGTAGGTACGGCAAGCCCCAACTTCAAGTTATCCGGTGAATCCCAAGTTTGAGACGATTCTGGAAGAGTGGATAAATCCACCCCCTGCAAATACGAAGCAATCACCACCCGCCAACTGCAGCCATTTCGGCCGTCCCGGACCTTTGTGCAGGATACGGGATAGTTGCCATGTGCCACGTGATAAGCGTTCAATGCACTGCCAATCTTCTCCATTTGTCGAATCACCTGCTGTTTTCGTGCTTCGTTGGACATATTGAAGATTACGGGCATCAGCAGCGCGCCCCCAATCACGCTACACGCGCCGATCAATAAAACGACTGCAAAAGAGACCACCAAAACCACAAACCATTTTCTCGGCTGACCGTTGCGTTCACCCCTTAACCTCCCTGAACTTGAATAGCCCAGGGCTCCAACTTTTACTCGGGAGAACTTGGACAAGCGTTTCCCCTTACCCTTCACATCGCCAGTACTCGATGATTTTGGAGAGATAGACAAGAAACTAATGGGGGTAATGGTTGTGGCTGAAACGCAGGGAAGGGGACAAGCATGGCCCTTTCTGACAGGGTTATCTACTGACGCTCCAACGATTTACCGCTAGCATGGACAAGCAACAACGCGTGACCGCATCAGTCTGAGCACCAGATGCACAACACTTTTCGCAGAGACTGGTTTTCCGTAGAAATTCCGCGTGACGGACTGCACGCCCACATCACTGAACGAGCGATGGTTTCCGTATCCCATCAGACGCCGCGATCGCAAATTACAAAATCGAGCAAGTCAGGTCTTCCGAGCCTTGCTTCATTCTGCCAACGTCTGATCCGCAACATGAAATACCCAGAGCACGAGTCGCCTTTGGCAACCGCTAAATTAGCGAACCTTGCATTTGAAGCGGATGGTGGCACTCTCTCCGACGCGAAGAACATCGGTCAACTTCCACTGCAAGCGAAGTGACTGACCATCATTCTTTACAGGAAGAAACTCTGCCCCAGCACTACAAGTAGCGCTGCCTTCCACATACTCCAGGCGAGTGATGAGGTTATCGGTGAGCACGACTCGATCAACAGGGGCATCACCAACATTTTCGACGCGAATCGCAAAGTTCACGATTTCACCCGGCTTTGCATCTGTGCGATCAGCCATTTTGTGGATTCGCAGCCTACCTGCCTCTGGAAACTCATAAATCGTCAAGCCTTGCAAGGACTCATCTCGCACCAAGGAAGGCGCTTTCAAGTCTTCGATTGTAGCCTCAACACATTCATCCAATGCCCAGGAGATAGCTGCCAGTGAGAACTGTTCCAGCACCGCCTTCTCATCATCCTGCAACTGATTGAGTTGGTCGATTGTCAGACCGACAAGCGCGGCCATCACATCGCTGGCTTGCTCCAACTGCAATACTGAATCTACGGGAACACCCCGGACGCGCTCTCGCATGGCATCGATTTTTCTCGCGACATCGGCATGAGCAAGCTCGACGCTTTCAGTCATGGTCAGGCGAGGCAAGGGCTGGTCCAGCCGACTGGTACCCAGAGGCTTATCGAACTGAGCTGCACCAATCGCACGCCCGCCAGCCAACGCTCCGGTAATTTTTCGAACGGAAAGAAAACGCGGCGCATATAAACAAACCTTGTTGCTGGCCTCAACCTCGACCTCGCCAGCCGCGGTCGTGTAATGGACAACAGTATCCTCGGGCTGAAGTCCTGTCAGCGAATCATCGCGACGCACCGCTACATTGGGCGGATTATCACCACCGTCACAGATAAACTCTTGCGGATCGATACCATAAGCATTGCTTGGCCCCCTTGGGTGCATCATGTATCCGTAGGGAGATGGGTTACAAAGTTGGCAGCCACCGAACCGATTGCAACTACACGTCTGTACCTGAGGAACGGCCGATGCTGCTCCGTGCTGCATACCACAAGCGCAAGTCGCGCTGCCTGACTGATGAGATGCGGGTGAGGAAAAACCAGTTTGTGCGACAGCATGGGCAAGCGCCTGTCGGTCCGGTATCGGCTGATTTGAGGGATAAGCCCCACCGGAACGAAAACCTGCTTGCGGTGGGTAGGCTTGTTGCGGGCGATACCCAGAATAACCCGGCCCGCTCATGGGTTGCCCGCTCATGGGTTGCCCACGCCATTGTGGGGCTTGCCCTGCTGGCTGCGACATTGGGTTCGCACGTCCAATTGCACCTGGCGGCGGCTCAGATCTGGGCGGTGAAAACGCACAACCTGTACTCAGGATCGCAACCATGCCACCAAGCATCATATTTTTGAAAGATTGCATCGTCATCTCATGAAGGGCGAGCGTTGGATTATTTAAAAAGGGGCTGATCCGTGACAGTCACGGTTGGACCAACATCCAGCGCCGGAGCAGGGAACTGCTGCTGTTGCACGTTGGCGGGACCAGAGACCGCAGTTGGTGGGCTGCTGGGCTCGGCATTTCGGCCCACCGATTTCATGGGACTCCATGGTGGGAATCCAAAGAAGAAACCAGGCATTAGCGCTGGTGTTCGCGGGGGCGCCAGAGAGCCAATCCGGACGATCGCCACAGGTCTTCCGAGCCGATCTGCGACCTCCAAGGCATCTTGGTATTCAGCAATGTCAACAGGACGATTCGTGACCGGCGTCTGCTGCATGGGTACAGCAGTCTCAGGATCCTCAAGATAAATGACCCTCGTCACCATTTTGCCCGCAAGAGCAGACTCAAGATCTTCCTGGTCGAGGTGTATCACGATGGGGTAGCGTGTCGCGAGCCCTGGCGGTGGATATGTCCTGTCGATCACTTCAATCGTGGGGTAAAGCTCCGCACCTTCCATCATCGGGATGCGCGTGATTTGAAATCGATAGACGGTTCCAACCAGTAGTCCTGCCTGCAGTAGTTCAGACCCTTCGGAGTATCCACCATCCCTGGTCAGCGAGAAACGCGTCCCCTGAGGGCCTGTCAATGCAACAGGTTGAAAGTAACCATTAACAAACCCGCGTCCAGCGAGCCGTGCCTGCCCGACGTATCCGGGCGGCATATCACCCGTCAGCAGACGATGTCGGCCTGTCGTACCAAGATAATCAGATGGATCGGCGGCATTGGCATCATGAGGCATCACCAACAGAGCGGTGATACAGCAAGCAAAACCCAGCGACCAGGCGTTTCCGTAAGCCATCACTGTTAAACCCAGGGGAGGTCAATTGGCTGATAAAGATACAACCGATACAAACAAGGGAACTAAAAGAAACGCGGTGAGACTGGATCAATCCGCACCGCGTTTCGCATTCGTCTCAACTCACCCTGCAGCTACTGGGGTGGGAAATTTGGACCAACTCGCTGACTTCCTTGCTGATACACACCGCGTCCCGCAGGAACACCCGAATGGATATTCTGTTCGGTTATCCGAACTCGGCTGACAGGATTCGGATAGCTCATCCCGGGTTGCATACGAACATTCATTTTCACTTTATCAACCGGTCTTGGGATGTTGACGGAAGTGTGGTTACGCATGACGTGTTTCTTCAAACCCGCTGGCTGTCCGAGAGGAAGGTGCGGTGGTCCTGGCAAGCCGATCGGTGTGCCGGACATTGGCATGCCGTACTGAGGTGTCGTCACGCCGGAAATCATTCCTGGCAGTGCAGGTGGCATGGCAGCTCCGTTTCCAGGGCAGTTACCACAACCTTCTGTCATAGCCGGTGCGAAAGCTGCAGGCAGTCCGGCAAGCGGTGCTCGCACTGCTCCACCAGTCGACATCAGCTCATTTGATCCACTCATCTCGATGTCTTTGTCTCCAAGACGGATGATCGCAAGAATCGAACCGCGGCGATCAGCTTCGACGATCGGGTCGATGCCTGGATCAAGCCGAGTGCTCACCAGCGTATCAATGCCGTCCAAAGCTGGACCTTGGAAGTCAGGATCCGGAAGATAGATGACTTTCGTGACAAAGTTACCAGTCAGTACTTGGTCAAAGTCTTCCTCAGTGAACTGAAGCGGAACTGAGTTGTGAGCAAGGTAAGCACCGGTGCGTGGATTGGCGTAAGCCAGCTCAACAGTAGGATACAGCTCAACACCCTCGCGAGCAGGAATGTTCGTGAGTTTCAGGCGATAAAGACCACCCTGCGGAAAGTTCTGCCGAGCTGGCACGACGAGCGGCTCGCTATCGAAGCCTCCCCTTCCAGTGGCGTCATACCGAACCTGCATTCCCTCGGGCTGGGCCAAAGTTACTTGCAAAGTTGGTGGTACAGCAGGCAACATTCCCGCAGAGGGCAGAATACCGCCGCCGGGAGGAATATTCATACCGACACCGCCTCCTGGAGCACTCACTGCGTAATTGACGAGGTCAATGTCGCCGACAGCAGACGCTGCCGAAGTGTCGGGTGTAGGGGCGGCAGGTGGAGCCGCTGGCGTTGGTGCAGGCATCATTGGCGGGGCCATCATCGGGCTGCCCATCATAGAGGCACCCATCATCGGGCCCCCCATCATTCCTGGGGCGACCGCGGGCGCACCAAGCACACCAGGGCCTGGGCCACCGACACCGGGTCCTGGCTCCATAAGCTGTTGTTCGGGTGGCAGGTTGTGGCGAACCGGCACACACCCGGTGGTGTGTATCGCCGTGGCCGCCAACAGCGACATATGAGTGACGATTCGTTTCATCGTTTCCCCCGTTCCTTGGGCTTCTGCTCAGCTGAGTGGTGTAAAGTCAGTCTTAAATTTCGATCTGGGTGGACTTTGCCAGCAGGACTCATCTAGTATCCGCGAGGCTGCCTGGTGGTTGTCCGTGAAGTCCGGACGAACCGGCTTCTGTGTGGTTCATCGGCACGTTACACGCGGTATCTTTGAGAAAATCAGCACAACCGGTTCATGAAGATCGATCGTCAGATCAGGCAAATGGAGTTTCTGAGCGTGAAACCCAAAATTTGCAATGGCCGACCACAGTCAAAATCGGCGATTAAAAATCCCGTGGGGAAACGGATGAAGGCGACTCAGCGACACTCTGCACGAATTCTTCTCATTGTCACGGTCGTGATCAGCGTCCTGCTCTACCTTCGTTTCGCTGACTCTCTGAACGCGCAACAACTACCCACAGAGCCGTCGGTTTCACGAGCGGACGATCAAAAAGAAACTTTTCAAAGTCGACCAGCAGACCGCGATTCAGCGGCAAATCGAATCGCGAAGTCCCAAGGAGATGCCGGCAAACTCCTAGCGGTGGTACTTCGCCAATTGGTATCGGGAGCAGCCTTTGACGCCAAAGTGCGTGAAATCGTCTGGACCACGGGGCGAGAGGTGATTGGTGTGGGTACCTACGAACAAGCAGGCGAAAATACCGGTCGATTCAATTTGCAGCTGACCATGCATGACGGAAAGGGCAAGCACCGGCTTCAACAAATCAGTGATGGACGACTCGTTTGGACTCGGAGCGAAATTTCGGAAGTGATCAAGCTGACCCGTGTCGAAGTTGGCAAGTTACCCGGGTGGGCCCCCGGTTCAACGAGTGAACAACCGATTCCCCCCCGCCTTCAGGTGGGTGCTTGGGCAGAGATGCTGGGTACACTGCAGCGGGATTATGATCTTAGTGTTACGACGGCGAAACTAAAGGACAAACCTGTTTTTGTGATCACCGGGCAATTGCGTGAACAGAAGCGAAGAGCTGTTCTCAGTAAAGCCAAACGATCTGATTGGCCCATGTTGTACCCCACACAGGTGCGGGTTGCTGTCAACGCAGAGCCCAACACCGACACTAATTTCGGCATCTATCTCCCTGTAAGGATCGAATTTTGGAGTGATCCGATTACCAGTAGCGGTGACCAAGTCACTGGTGTTCGGGAGAGCAAACGGCGTCTGATCACGCTTGTCGAGCTGTATTCGATTCGCCCGATCACCACGCCCTCGCCGGAGAGGTTCCGTTTTGACAACGTCAATGTAGATTTCACCAACGAAACGGAACGCTATCTCCAACTTCATGACGCACAATTGACGCAACATCCGACCACGTCATTTCGGTAGGTCAACCACCAAACCGCTGTGCAATTTCACCAACACAAGTTGCAGCATCACGCTCAAATCGCCACAAAGATTCAAGGCCTTGTGAGTTGCAGTCAGGCGTCCACTGCAAAAACAACTGCATAAACAGTGGACTGTGCTGCCCAAGCAGGGCGGAGCCTTCGTCAGTGAACTCCGTCACGTCATCCTGCAAATTCGCGGCAATGCGTTTAGAATACGCAGAGCTTTTTTCTTGCAACGCAAAGCATTTTCCTCGTAACGCATGTCGAAAGTTACACTTTGACAACCGAACAAACCAAATCAGAGCCCATGCCTGCGGAGCCCACACCGCCTCAACGATCCCGGCTGTGGGCGTGGGCACAATTGGTCCGTCTACCCAATGTATTCACTGTGCTGGCAGATGTCAGTGCAGCCTTTCTACTAGTTCACGAGGGTCCATCGCCGGCCATTCGATTCATACTGATTATCCTTGCTGGCGTAGCTTTGTACTGGGCAGGAATGATCCTCAATGATGTGTTCGATGTTGATCAAGATCGTGCACAGCGTCCTCAACGGCCAATACCTTCTGGTCTGATTTCATCAGGTCAAGCAAAGGCCGCAGGTTGGATACTACTTTTGGTCGGCATCGGCATTGCGGCGACGTCAGGACACGTTCCATCGGGTGATGCGCCAAGCACTTGGCTGCCCGCATTGGTCGCAATCGCATTGGCAATGATGATCGTCGCTTATGATGGACCTCTGAAACGAACGCCACTCGCGCCGGTTGCGATGGGAAGCTGCCGAGTTCTCAGTTTTCTCCTCGGTGCATCTCCCTGTTTCGCGATCACGATGGGTACTCCGTTATTCGAGAAATACCTTCTAGGGATCGCTGTCGGGTTTGGTGTCTACATCATGGGCATCACCACCATGGCACGACGTGAAGCAGAAGGCGGGCCTTCTTCAAACCTGCAGATAGGTCTGGTTGTGACCACGCTGGGGGCTTTGCTGTTAGCATTTGCTCCCCAACTGGAACCTAATCGGGCTGGATGGGCACTGCCCGTTGACGATGTGTTTCCGATCATGATCGCAGCGATTTCCTTTCCGGTTGTCCTCAGGGGTTTTCGAGCCGTTCGTGAACCAACACCAGTGAAAATCCAGACGACCATTCGCATTGGTATTTTCACGATCATTCCCTTGGCAGCCTCGTACGCGTTTTTAGGCGCCGGCCCTTGGTGGGGCCTGGGCCTGTTTAGCCTCACGATTCCATCACTCTATTTTTCGTTGAAATTTCGCGTGACTTGATCGTCCTTCTTTGAGCATAAGATCCGAAACATGCTTCCGGGCTTCCATACCGCTGGTCTACTCCAACACGACCTTTTCGTGGCAATCGAAGAACTTGCCGTACTGGGATACCGAGCCGTTGCGGTGCGGCCACAACATGGCCGGCTATCACAAGCCGATCCTTGGTTTAGCCAACAACTGCTTCGACTTGCAGATGTCACATCACGCCATGATTTGCAGTTGATCTTAGACCTCGACACTCAATTCCTGCAGACAGCTTGGAAAAGTCGTGGCCCAGCACTTTCGTCCGTCGAAACCAATGAGGCTCGAACTGCACGAAACTGGCTCGAAACCTGGCTGGGACTCGCGGCTGAGTCAAAAGCCAACCTCGTTACATTCGCGAGCGGCGAGAGTGGTCAGCACTCGGCTGCAGATACAGAATCTACCCTCACGCGTTTGGCACTCGAACTGGACTACTTGGTCAATGTGGCTATGGACCTCGGAGTTCCCCTTGCACTGCGGCCCCGATACGGTGACCTGGTTTCCACTGTTGCCCAATGGGAACGACTTCAACATTGGCTGAAAACAGAGGATTTGGGACTGGCTGCCGACATCGGCGAAATGTTGCTGGGTCATGAAGTTCCTCTCGCTGCCCGTCTTGAACGTCATCACGATGACTTGGCATGTATTTATCTCTGTGACCGCAGGACAGGACAGCAAGAAGATCAGCCCATTGGGACAGGGGATGTCGCCCACGAACGGGTGATCGCGGCACTTGCAGGCATCAACTTCACTGGCCCTGCTATCGTTCGAGTCGAAGGACACAGCCACCACGGGCTATGGCTGGCAGAGCAGGGAATCAAACTCTTCGACTAGCCCTTTACTCAGTACTGTCTCACCCGAATCTGTTTTGATCCCTTCAGGGAGTCGCGCTGCGGTAATTGGTGCTCCTATGAGATCGCTTTCACGAGGCAATGGCAAAGTTCACCACGTGAAACACGCTATTTGCGCATGAAACAAAAAAAACGTGATAAGAACGGGTGAAAATGCTGGACCAGACCCACTGGACACTCCTATCATTCGTGTGAACTGGGGCCGCAATCATTAGATGAGTGATTTTTTCTCAGGAGGGTTAAGGCCCCTGTAGGCCTCGCTCAGCAGCATGCTGTGATCGGACAACGGAATGATTGAACGCAAATGTAATAAGCCAAGAGGCTGGGTACAGATCGTGGAATGAAGACTGTGGAATGTGGAGCGAGTATCCGCCAGCGTCCCCCCCCACGAAGAGAGACTTTAGCCCGAGACGAACAAAGTAAGTTTTTCATACCCTTGGCAACGAACAGTCTCCGATGTCATGAATCGCAACTGTCAACAGGCTTCCCGTACCATAGCAACAACATAGAAAAGACAAAGAAACCTGTTGGTTAGCCCGTTTGAGTTGGGTGCGTTAAATGTGCCCCACGACAACGACAATGCTGACTATGTGGGTCGCGAAAACGAGGTATTCGAGTGACGGTCGTAACAGATTTTTTGACGACAAGCGTTTATCAGGCTGGGCTTGCCATGCTGGTCTTATGCGTCCTGCTTGTGATTGGTGTTTACCTCGTGTCAATCTTTCGCGACTACGCGGCTGAAGACCGGGAAGACCCTCCCAAGGGCATCGCAAACTTGGAAGAAATGCATGCCAAAGGTGACATCAGCGACGAGGAATTCCGAACAATACAATCGAGAAGCCATCAGCTTTCCACTGCGACGAGCTCAATCGAGGATTTTCCAACCGGGAATCACTCAACCAGCACTTAGCGTTTATCGAATTATTTTCCGCAATCCCTTCCCGACGAATCATCGTTACGACCCATCGTAACTGCATGCGTCGTCAACGATCGCGATCAAGTCATTCGTTAGATTCTTTGCTGTGACTCGTTTTCAAGTTGAACGTTAGAAGGACAACCCATCCGCCTGTCTGCCCTCCCAATTCCATGCTGGGCATGCATTCGGAAACTATAAATCGTTTTTGAACCCAAACCACATCAGGCTCGAGCTTTCGAGGATACGGATGACCCATCTCAGCTAGCTGCTATTATTGGCAGCTTAGCGGGAAAGCATTCGAGCTGTGGCCCGAAACCGTTGAAGCGGACATTGTGATAGCGGTACAGAATGAGTGCCGAGCGAGAGCTCAAGAAAAAGGTACTCGACTGGATTGCTTCGCGATGGAACCGGTCGCAAACTAGGAGTCGTGTATGCCCTCTAAAGATAATCCAACCTCTCGTCGCGGAACTTCCACAAGCAAGAAGAATGCCTTCTGTTCTTTTTGCCGCAAGAGCTACCGTGATGTGGGACCACTCGTCGAAGGTCCCGGTGATGTTTACATTTGCAGTGAGTGTATCGAGCTCTGCCAATCAATCCTCGATCAGGAAGAGCGTCGGCGTGGGCCGACAAAGTCACTGTTCAACGAGATTCCTTCTCCGAGGTCAATCGTGGAGCATCTCGACGAGTACGTGATCGGGCAAACAGCGGCAAAACGCGTGCTCGCGGTTTCAGTGCACAATCACTACAAGCGTCTGACCAGCGAATGGGAAGGCGATTCAGAAGTCGAAATCGAGAAGAGTAACATCCTGCTTGCTGGACCTACGGGAAGCGGAAAGACACTTCTCGCCAGATCACTTGCTCGAATGCTCAATGTACCGTTCGCAATTGGTGATGCGACCACGCTGACTGAAGCGGGTTATGTTGGCGAGGACGTCGAAAATCTACTCTTGAAATTACTTCACGCTGCAGACTTCGATGTTGATGCGGCTCAGCGAGGCATTCTCTACATTGATGAAGTGGACAAGATTGGCAAGACCAGTGCCAACGTTTCCATCACCCGTGACGTTTCGGGCGAAGGTGTTCAACAAAGCCTCCTGAAGATGCTCGAAGGCACCGTGGCGAACGTCCCCCCCCAAGGTGGACGCAAGCACCCAGAGCAACAGTACATCCAACTTGACACCAGTAACATTTTGTTCATTGTTGGAGGAACCTTCGTCGGAATCGAAGACATCATCCGCAAACGTCTGGGGCATAAGACACTCGGCTTTGCTGGTGAAAGTGTTCGCAACGAACAGTCCGAAGCTGAACTGCTAACCCAAGTTCAAACCGAAGATATTCTGCAATTCGGATTGATCCCTGAGCTTGTTGGTCGACTTCCAGTCGTCAGCTACCTACAACCTCTTAACGAAGAAGGTTTGGTCAGAGTCATGAAAGAGCCCAAGAATGCTCTGACTCGCCAATACCAAGCTCTCTTCAAAATGGAGAACTGTGATGTTGAATTCACTGATGGTGCTCTGCACCATGTAGCACAACAGGCACTTGCCAAGGGTGTCGGTGCACGCGGTCTGCGGGGAATCCTAGAAGACGTGATGCTAGACATCATGTACGACCTGCCTGAACAGGAGGACGGGACTATCTTTACTATCGATGAGAATGTGGTAGCAGGTTCAAGCGATCTGTTCAAAATGCCAACAACGAAGAGTGCCTAAGAAACCAAACGGCTTCATTAATTTGCCAATGCCACCGGGGTGATAGCCTCGGTGGCATTTTTCATTTCAACTGGGCAAACCCCCCACCACAACGAAACTTTCAAACACCCCCGCATGTAACGCGAAACGGTGTGCCCTCGTACGGTCACTGTCCATCTGACTCAGAGGAGCCACTTTCATGCCGATCGGCATAGAACTTGGTGATATCGATTCCTGCTCGGCGTTCCTCTTCCATCAATTTGATGCGCGACTCCAGTCGCTCCATTCTTCGCATCAGTTGGGGAATGGCGTCCTTGTTCTCATCAGCAGGCTTTGGACGCGGCACCTTGGGATAGCCCAAGTGCCGTTGCATCGCGGCAAAAAGGAAAAGAGGCTCTCTTCTTCGATTTCCCAGAGCAATACGTCCTTCTTTTCGCCCGAAGAGAAAGGGACCTTTGCCGTCGATCGACTTCCCAGCTTCCTCCATTTTCACGCGATATTCATCACTCGCTAAGAACAGAAGATCAGCGATATCAACCAAGCCGACTTGAGCCCTCAGCATCAGAATCCATTTAGCCCACTGTCTACTGAACGTTGGATCGTTGCTGATAGCAGTCAGCCCCCGGTCATAATTGAGCCGATTCCGACATAACACTTCAAAGTGATAAAAGAACAAACCTGCTTCATTGTGGTCTTCAGTGCGGTACTTGGCTTCACCACCGAGCACCTGCAGCGCAGTCCCCATCGTAAACCGCCCCGACTCCTTTTCCGCCTCCTCGACCAGATAGGTCTGAAACGGGGTAAAGTAGTGCGCCAACTTTCTCATGGCAGGTGCCATCTGTCCAGAATGCTTGAGTTCCGTGAGCAGATAGTCGATTGCCAGGGGAAGCTTGGTTGTTGTCAGCAACTCATAGCGAATCTGCTCCAACAATTCCTGCATCGGCATCTCTATGTCGGCACGCTCGCGCAGAACCTTATAGAGATAGGCCTGTTCAATGTACTCGGACCGATCGAGAAGTGGCTGAGCCATGCTTATACGCCGAGCGTTGAATGTGGACCTGAGAACCAGTCCAGGTGCTGAATCGCAAAGGTAAAAAAAGCCGAATCAGAACCTCGTAAGATTGACTCACAACTGCTGCAATCCGCTATGCCAAATATTAGGAATCAGCCAACCCTGCAACCAGCGCGAAATCAATCAGGAATACTTACGAAACAGGATACAGGCATTGTGCCCGCCGAAGCCGAAGCTATTACTCATCGCGATGTTCACGTCGCACTTGGCAGCCTGATTTGGCGTGTAATCAAGATCACATTCTGGATCGGGGTTGGTGTAGTTGATCGTGGGTGCGATCAGGGAATCCTGAATCGTCTTACAGGAAATGACCGCTTCAATCCCACCGCTTGCGCCCAAGGAATGCCCGAGGGCACCCTTGGTACTGCTGAGCTTCATTTTGTGGGCATGATTTCCAAACACAGCTTTGATCGCCTGCGTCTCAGCCTTGTCCCCCAGTGGAGTGCTTGTGCCATGTGCATTGATGTAGTCAACATTCTCGGGCGTCACGCCTGCGTCTGAGATGGCCGCTCGCATCGCCGCCGCGGCGCCTTTGCCTTCCGGGTCCGGAGCCGTGATATGCCCAGCATCGCTCGTCGTTCCATAGCCGAGCACTTCAGCATAAATGCGGGCTCCACGGGCTTTGGCATGTTCCAACTCTTCAAATACCAACAAACCGGCACCCTCACCGAGTACGAACCCATCGCGATCAGCATCAAACGGCCTACTCGCTGCAGCGGGATCCTCATTACGCGTCGACAACGCCTTCATATTTTGGAAGGCAGCCAATCCCATGTGAGTGATTGCTGCTTCAGTGCCGCCGGTAATGACGACGTCGGTTTCCCCCAACCGGACGCTTCGCAACGCATCCCCCATGGCATTGGTCGCGCTAGCGCAAGCCGTAGCGACGGCATAGTTGGGCCCCTTGAGGCCGTAAGTAATCGAGAGGTTGCCACCTGCTGCATTGAGCATCATCTTCGGAACAGTGAATGGGCTTACGCGATCCGGGCCCTTGCTCAGCATTTTCTCGATCTGAACTTCAATCTCGCCCAATCCCCCGATGCCTGACCCAAGAATCACTCCACACTTGGACCGATCAACTTTGTCGAATTCCAGCCCGGAATCTTGGATTGCCTGTCCACCTGCATGCACTGCAAACTGCGTGAAGCGATCAAGCCGCTTGACCTCACGCCGCTCAATCCACTGGGTGGGATCAAAATCGGGTATATCGCCGCAGA
>JAAHTH010001508.1_pt2 | contig 17587 bp, 32 predicted proteins | sample 6116091 | NCBI WGS metagenome assembly JAAHTH01 (sample SAMN13939990, study PRJNA603662) | sponge metagenome | isolation source: marine sponge | host: Mycale hentscheli | place: New Zealand | collected 2006 | reverse complement strand
CATCGACATTCTCCTCGTTTCTCTGCAGGTCTTTAAGATCCTGTAGCAGCGTTTCATAAGCGCTGAGTTTCCCTCTAGAATACGATAGGTTGTCGATTGTGTCTACATGGTACACCAAATCCTCTTTGGTCTTCTCAATTTGTTTTTTGATGAAATGTCGAATTGATTGTAATGTATCTAAATCAAGATTCATTTTTTTCTAAACAAACTTTATTTTTGCCTTTTTCTAAGCCTTTAAAACCATAATAATTCATAATTTGAACGATTAGAGCCATGTCATACATCGGATAATCATCAAAGACAAATCTTGTGGTCGGTGCAGTTCTTTCTGCAAACCATACAGCTTCAGTTATAACATCTTTGGTCATATGTGGACCATCAAAAAAAACAAAAGCAAATTTAGAATCTCTATGCTTTGATATAGTCATAAAATCTACATCAGTCATATTACACAAAGTAAATTTACCTTGGTTTCGGTATGGGTAAAGATCATTTAACATACGATCTCTAATTTCATCAGAGTAAGTAGGAGCTACACCTCGTTCAAGACCGTCCCACTGATAATCTTTTTGTTTGTCAAAATGTTGGTATTTTAAATCACCGTAAGGATCAACACCCACATGGATATAATTATTAGTGATGTTGTCCATAATAATCTTAGACCCAAGTCCCTCACGAACTCCGATCTCACATGATTTATAACCTTGGCAATCAAATCCTTTACTCCATTTTTCAAGTAATTCATATTCTGCACTATCTCCCCTAACCATGAGGTAGTTATATCTATTTTTTTCTGTTTGTAAAGATTTGTGATCCCTTTATGCCATAGATACTCGCCACGACAAGAATCCACAAATTTGTGAACCAGCTCGGAAGCTGCGAGAACATCTCGAAGAACAATTTTACTTTGTCCATCGCTGTAGGATCATCTGATATGACTGCCCAACTCAAAATTGCTACGGGCAAACTTAAAATTATCAAAACTGCCTCGTCCTTCCAGTCCGACTGACGTGCCTCTAATAATTTACCTTGGTAAGCTTCTTCTCCTCGCGCCATCTTCTCGGCATGCATTAATTGTGCGTCCGACATCGCTTGTTTCGTCTTTTGACGATTCTGATACAGGTGGGCTCCAGTTTTTAGGCCCATTCCCAATAGCTTTAACCACGGCATAGTATTGTTCTTTTCTCCTTATACATAAATAAGGTAACATTTCTTCCATAAACTGTAAAGCACGGTAACCCTTTACACCAAATCTCCAAATATCTTTGTGGTGTTCGTAAACTTTTTTCTTTCTTTTATTGATGTTTTTGTTGAGTCCAAGATATTTTTGAAATAAATTTACAACCCCTTCATCACTCATTTGTACTTCTAAACATGCACTAGGAGTCCAACCATTAGGTCTTTTATTTAGACCAAACCAACCTTCACCTTCAAATACACCGGATAAAAATATTAACTGCTCTTTTTTAGAGAGTTGTTCAAACATGTAAACTTATAGCAGATCTTTTATGTAATCGCTACCTTTTTTTATTTCTACTTCACCACCTAGAGATCCTCCAGGTATTGATTTAGGCCCCATATCTTCTTCTCTAATTAATCTTAATATATTGCTTGTATTAGATTCCAAAGACATACTTGGATCAAATTCTGTTTTCATCAACTCATCAAATCTTTTTTGTTTTGATGGATTGTTAGCTAATACCTTTTTAGCAGTACTACTCGGCATTTAAATTCCTACAAAGTGGGCAACCTTTTTTATACTTTTCGTGTTTCCAACAAAAATCTTTTAGGATTACTAAAGGTTCGTAAACTTGTGGTGTTGGTGTAAATAATTTCTTTATCCATTTCCACATTATCTTACTCCTCTAAAATTAAATCCTTTAACTTGAATACTTTTTGTGCCTCTTGTATCAACACACTCACTACAACAAGCATCTCCACCTGTGTTCAATTTAATAGGTGGTACTTGAGAGTTGGGTCCACTTTTAGGTGGAGTAGTTTTTGTTAATCTTTTATTTTTTATCATAATAAATCTTTATCTACATTAGAAGATATTACAACTTCACCACCCTCATCATAAGCTTTGAAACCACTTAAAAATTTATTTTTTGGTTGTGTTGTTGAAGCTGGTATTTGTGTTGCAGGTGTTTTACATGGAGGATATGTTCCATCTGGACAAAGCTGTATATTCGGTCCACTATCTTTTAAATCTTTAGGTGGTGTAAAACCAATAATACCTGCATCTTTCATGTATTGAGTATCTGGACTACCAACTTTTGTATTAAGAGGTCTTCCTTCTGTTCTGTAAAAATCTCTGTTGATAGGCATTATTTTTTTCTTAGTTAAAAAATATTCTCCTTTAGCTCTTTTAGCTCTTCTCATATTTTCTACCCCTACCATTGCTTTACTAGCTAATCCTAAAACACTAAAAGCGGGTAGCTGAAAACCTGTACTTGCTGTTTTCTGACCTGTACTTACATTATTAACGGTTGTATTATTAGTTGAAACTGATTGTTTGTTGTTTGCAAAATTTACTTTTTGATTACTTGTGTTTGAAACACCGCTTTTTGTATGTGGGTTTGGTCTCGAAGTTTGGTTGTTAGTTTTTGCCTGCCCTGTAGTTGCACCAGCCATTGCAGCACTTTGTTTTTGGTTAGAGGCATTACCCATGTCCATACCCCCACCTTTAAACTTTCTAATTTTTCTTTTGACCACTTTGTTTCTCCCTATTTAAATCAATCTTCTCCTCTGCTATTCTTATTCTTTCCCCCGCTTGATCTTCTGCAGATTCTAGTTTCATTTTATCAAGATCTATACGTTCGTCAAACTCACCCATTTTTCTTTCTTGATCAGCCATCGTCTCTTGGGCTTTTCTTTGCATATCCATAGCTCTTAAATCTAATTCTCTTTGTTTTAGTGCAACTAATGGATCTTGTTTTTGATTACCTGCTTCTTCCTTAGCTAAGGTCATAGTTATTTCTGCAATTCGTTTTGCAACCATAGAATCAAATAAAATTTTAAATCCATCTGGATCTGTCTGCGCCTGTTGTTGCATTTCTGGAGATTCTTGTACTAAATTACCGATCTCACCATGTGCTTGTAGTGCTATGTGGTCAGATATGTGTCCTTGTAACAAAGCGTAGACCATTGGATTAATTTGTACCATTCTTGAAGCCATAAAAGCTCTATGAGCTGCAATATGTGACTCATGATCTTGTTGAGGGAACGCTTTTAGCATTTGCATCTGTAAAGCTTTAGCGTTTTCAGTTGCAGGATCTTCAGGTTGTGGTTGTGGTTCTGGTTTTAATAGAGAATCAATATTTTTTGTACCTAAAGCTTCATAAACTCTTCTGTAAGCTTCTCTTAAATTGTGCATTTGTGGATTTGACGCTGCAATTTTTAAATTTTCATTAGCAAGAGTTACTCTTTGAGCCATACTCATAATATTTGGGTCTGCAACAGGTATTACATCCACTCTTTCGTCAAAATCTTGTAGTTTTACAAACCTATCCGCGTTTGTAACCGCGTATGGATACACAGGAGGTAGGTAATCAGCAAAAACATTTGCTAAAAGTCTGAATTCTTGTCTCATTGCATAGTAACATCGCTTGTGAATAGCACTCATGACCCTCGAACCACGTTCTAACAATGCAATTGTAGTTCCAACCGCTCTATTTTGTGCATCTTCACCCATTTGCATGTCTGCAATTGATGCAAAACGCTGTCCTGCTTGTACTACAAAACCTAAAAGTTGGAATAGTGTACCACTCGGCTCTTTAAAAGGTAAAATTTGAAATTGATCTTTGATATTTCCACCAGGTGCATCAACATCTCTGAACTCTCCAGGTTGAAAAGGTTGGTCATCATCTCTAATTCTAATACCTCTAGACTTAAATCCAGCAGGCAAGTTAGCTAATGTACCCGCATCAAGTAATTGTCTTAATGCTTGCGTAGCAGATCTAGATAATCCACCAATCATATGAATTAAACCAAAGCCATAGAACCCTAAGCCAGGTAAAAACTTGTAATGAACGAAATATTCTTTTCTAGTGTATGTGTCATCATCTTGATTATAGTTTCTATAGATAGATAAAATCTCTCCCGAACCTTCATCGATTGAAACAACGTAAGGTAGTTTAACTTCTTTTTCTGCGTTCTCGACTTCAAACTCATTTAAGTTTAAATCAATATGCATTTCTAAAATATTATATTGATATTCTTTTTCTCCAGCAGGCTTTACACCTTCTAATTCATTAAGTTTATCTTGTATTGGACTTTTTTCTGCTTGCTTTGCTATAAGCTCAACGTCTCTGTAGAATCCGGCTTTCTGTTGTTTAAGAACATCATTCTCTGACATCTTAACAACATGAGTAATTCTTTCACAATCTTTTAAATCGGTTGCATAGTATGGAACAATCAAATCTTCAGCAGGTACAAATTTAGCAACTGCTCTTTGTTTGATTTCATCGTAGTAAATTTTTTTAAATGCAGATCCCGCTAGCGGTAAATAAAATAATAGTTGATCTGTGTCTGGTGTGTATTCTTCCATTTCTTCCATCAACATATAGTTCATGAAATCTTTAACTCTAGTTGCTTGATCTTCAACTTCTTTTGTTTGTGCACCAACAACAGACGTTCTCACAGGTCCATCACTTGGTAATAATTCTTTATAAGCTTGTGCTTGGAATTGTGTTACAGCTTCTGATAAGAGCGGATGGGTAACACCACTTGCACCTTGAAACGGTCTAGTGTTATTTACATACTTGAAGCCAAGTAAATCTAAACCTTGAGTGTAAGCCTGTTCCCAATCCGATCTTGAAACTTTATCTCTTTTATAATCTTGAATCAGTTGAGATGACATTCGACCAAGAACTCGGTCGTCCATCTCTTCAGCTAGGTTTCTATAAAAGTCTTCTTCAGGTGTTTCCTCTTCAGGAAGTTCTTCTTCACCCTCAACTTCTACGTCTACTTCTTCTGTCTCAACTTCTTCAGGAAGTTCATTTTGTTTCTCTATTTCAGCCATTAGTATAGTTTAGTTGGTTTTAAATTAACCATCTTTCCGCCTCTAGCTTTGATCATTTTACCTGCTTTAGCTCCGCCTGAAAATCCATCTCCAAACGCATCGCCGTAGTCTCCTGCTAATGTTCCACCTTTTTTAGATGTCGCATTTTTTCCAGGACTCATTTTAATGATTTTGTCAAATACGTTTTTAGCTTTTGTGCCAATACTAATTTTAGATTTCGTAGCACCTTTACCGCCTGACATGATTGAATCTTTGTAGCTTGAATTAGCTCTTGTTCTAGACATTGCACTTGCGCTTTTGCCACCTCTACCACTGTCAACATTAGCAGCTGAAGTTTTGCTACCCAACAGTTTAGCTCCTGCGTAACCCGCAAGACCTGCCATGATAGCTTTTTTTAGTTTTTTGCTTGCCATGATAATTATCTCCTATTTGTTATAACAGATTTATAATATCACGCAAATATATTTACGACTAGACCACCCGACTGATAGGCTTTAAATGGTTTATTAATCATATCTGGTGAAATTTTGATAGCGTAGACATCAAGATATAATCTAGGATCACCAGGCATAATTTGTTCTACATCTCCACCATATTTACCTGCATAATATAAAGCTTCTTCCTCTGTTTTAAAAGCTGCTGAGTGTTGAGTTCCAGCTTGGTCTTTGTTTAGTCCATAAAGTTTATTTTTATTACTGACTTGTGTTACTACTTTGTATGTTTTTTCTGGATCTGATTTAGCTACCGGTATTGTTTTAACTTCACTGTTGTACTGTCTCGCTAATCTGTCCATCTCAGCTGGAAGGGTCGCTTTCTTTTTTGGATCCGTAAAACCTTCTATCGGAACCTCATCGTCATTAGCATTTTTTCTAACAACCCCTTGTCTGCCTCCATAACCTTTAAAACCTGCTTTACCAAATCTGTTTCCATAAAATTCTATGTCTCCTAAATATTTAGTCCTTTTAGCATGGTGTAAATGTTCTACAGGAGCAATACCTACCCATTGAATATCCCCTCTATCTGCTGCATCCTTAATTGTGTTTTTTAACGCATGGCCACCCCAGTTCTCTTTTCCGTAAAGAGGTAAGAATGGAATACCGTCTTGAGCTTGATTCTTTGTAATGTTAGATAAGTTTAACGAATTACTTCTAAGTTCTCTAAATTCACTATTCAAATCATAAAATCTTTTTTGGTCTGCAGGCGAAGCCTTAATTCCTTTTTTACTTATGTCCTTCATCTCGTTAACAATCTTTTCTAGTTTTCTGTTAGATGAAAAGAACTCTACTTCGGATCCAAATGCATTTACAACTTTATCTCTTGTAGGGTTTACCTTTCTTAATTTTTGTGAGTAATCTGCTTGTATCTCATCAATCATCATTATTTTTTGATTACCTTCTGTAGACCTAACACTACCTCTTACATGGTAAAGTTGATTTGGAACTCCTGAGTAATGTTTATTATATTCTGACCCAAGACTTTGACCCATTGGTAATGGTTTAGGGTAGTAAACTAAATTTTCAAAATACTCATCACCACCTTTAATTCTATACTCACCATAATTTCCATACTTAGGTGTCATCTTTTGTGTATCTTGTAATTGTATTCGTCTAAAAATATCTATGTCTTTTGCTTTGCCTATTTCAGTAATTTTACTGACCTCAGTAGGGTCGATCGCAACACCTAACTGTCTTGCTTTATTCACAATAGATTCGTAGTTTGCTATTGTTTCACCGAAAGGCGCCTTAGAGAACTCTGCATATTCATTGTCCCCGCTTCTAAACTTATTGTACATTCTAGAAGTTTGTTTTCTGACATCACTCCTAATTATATTTATACTCTCTAATAAATCTTCAGCGTTTGAACCAACATCATCTCCACTTTGAGCTATAACTTTAGTTCTTATATTATTTAAACTGTTATTTATATCTTGACCAATCTCTTCAGCCTCATCAACCATTTTAGTATCGAACTTATATTTTCTCATCACTAGATTGTTCACAGGAGCTTTTTCTACAATATATAATAAATCCATTTTAGTTAACGGTATCTTCTTCTCAGCAGCAACCTTTAGGAAGCCACCTATTAAGTTTCCGTTTTTATCAAACTGTGCAATGTTTGAGTCCCACAATTCTTCTTTCTTTACTGCTTGTGATATGTTTTTAAAATCAGGGTTTCCTGTTTTAAAAGATCCAGGACCACCTGATTTAAAATCTCTTACCCACTCTTCTGCTTTTCTTGCACCTGCAATCGGGTGTCGTGCAATGTAGTCCCAAAGTGAAGAACCAATTCTATTAGTCTTACCCCCACGAGATAGTGGTGCTTGATAAGCTATCTTTTTAAGTTCGTTTGATCTAGCGATTGCAACTTGTCTTAATTCATCTTGAGGTTTGTTTTGAGCAACGGTCATCGCTCGTCCTCTATCCATTTTAGTAGGAGCTATCTCAAGGATATCTTCAACTTCATCTTTAGGACTGGTTCGTGAAACGGGAGCCTTAGGTAATTTGATGTTAGCTATTTTATTAATGACTCTTCCGATAGGGTTCCTAAGAGCCACGGCTCCGGCACCAGCTAAAGCCATTCCAGCTAAACCTCTAGCAGCTGAGGGATCGTAAGGTTCTGTGTCAGATTTATTTAAAGGTACAGATGAAGTAGGTTCATCCTCAATGGTTTCAACCTTTTGTAAATCTGCAAGTCCAGCCATTGTTAGTCAATTAAATCTTTAATGTAGTCTGATCCTTTACCAAGAGATACTTCACCACCTAAACGTAACTTAGCGCTTCCTGTTTTTTTCTGTGAACTACTTTCTGTGTTAGCCATTGTAGTTGTAGAAGTTTCAGGGGTTTTAGTAGCTTTCTTTTTACCTTTAACAATTCTTCCAACCATAGCTAATGGTGATAAAAACTCTAAACCACTAGCACCACTCTCTTTAGCTTTTTTAAATACTTCAACACCTAAACCCATAAATGCTTTTTTAGGTTTTTTCTTTGGCACCATAATTTTTTCTTCAGTAATATTAGCTCCTTCACCTGTAGTGGTATCTATTTGTAAACCTCTAGGTAAATCTCTAATATTGTTTTTTTTCTCATCTCGACCGTATTTATAATTTTTACTACCCATAATATTTGTACTCCTTTGGAACGTTATAAAATTCTTCTTCATGGTCATTTAATAACTCGATGAAGTTTCCTTGACGGTATCTTAACACGGCTTGTGTGGTACTGTCGACATAGTCATCGTGAGCTCCGTGAGGAAAAGCAGCACATTCCTCAATGACTTCTTCAGCGAATTTCTCATCCTCTGGATAATATATTTGGCCACTCTCGAATACTGGGGCGGTAGCGTTGACCCGTGAATGCTTATCTTTTCCCCTTGATGGTACGAATGGAATGACAGGAATTCCCATCCGTCTAAACTCTTGCATGAGTGGTTCTCCTGTAGCCTTAGCCTCAATGATCACGGACTCCGGCTCCCAGTATTTATATTGATCCATAGCAATTGCTTTTAGTTCTGGAAAGTCAAACTTACCTTTCATTGCATCTAGTAACACCATTGCAGGTTTACCATCTTCGTTTGGAAAGAATACTCCCCAAGTAGTAATGGCTGAGTAGTCAGCAGTTTCTTTTGCACTAAATGCAGTATCATAAGATTGGATGACATGTTGTAGTTTTGGCATTGTTGGTTTGTCCCAAGGTATCCACCATTCTCGTTTTAAGATTGCACCTTCTTCTGAGGTTGGGTTCTGCATATACTGTGCAGACCAGTTTCTGATCGGTAGTGATGCTTTTACTTTTTCTAATTCATCTAGTTCCCAATACTCAGGCCAAACAGGTTTCCCTGAATCTAAGATTGCAGGAAATGAAATAACATTCCATTCATCTGCACGGGGTTCCTTTTGAGCCTTAATTAATCTTCCTGTCAAATCATCTTCCGCCCATCTTGTCATTACAACTACAATTGAGCCTCCAGGTTGAAGACGTTGTCTTGGTCCTGATACATACCAATCATATGCACGTTCCATAGCAGACTCTGATAACGCGTCTTGCTCCGTGTGTGGATCGTCGATAATAAGTAAGTCCGCCCCTCGTCCTGTGATAGAACCGCCAACACCCGCTGCAAAGTATTCCCCACCATGATTGGTCTCCCAACGTCCTTTTGCCTTACTATCTTCTCGTAGTTTAACATCTCCAAAAATATTTTTATACTCCTTCTGTTCCATAAGGTTCCTAACCTTAGAACCAAACCTAGATGATAATTCTGCGTTGTGGGAAACCTGCATAATTTTTAGATTTGGATACTTCCCTATCATCCAAGCAGGAAACAAAAAGGATGCAAATTCTGATTTAGTATGTCTAGGGGGCATATTGATAATGAGCCTCCCTTTTTTTGTATCTGAAATTTTTGTAAACTCTGAAGCTATATGTTGATGGTGCCCCCATTTTTTAGGATTAGGATCCAATCTACATATAAAATCAGGCCAGACTTCCTTCACAAAATATATAAAATTATCCTGGCACAACTTTATGTGCTCAATCCATTTTTTTTCTACAGCTAATCTAAGTTGTTCGTTTGTCAGTAATTCTTTTTGCATTGGGTCCCCTTTTACTATACCTCATAATAAAAATACAGTCACTACATCTATTCGTTAGAGTTTAAAGCACGAACCTCGCTATAATCACGAAAACCTAGCGTGGCTACAACATCTTGTGTAAAAGTTTGATTTTGGTTCTAGATTTGGTACCTCTATTGAGGTGCGTCAGGTGTCCGAGATGGCAGGTGAAGGTGTACCTGTAACCCCGAAGGGTTACAGGTGTAAGTGCTTACTGATCAAAGTCTTGATCAGTTCTTATTAATTCAAGGATAGGTCTTAAATTATTAACAAGCTTTTGTTTTAACTCATTAACGATAGGGTCATTAGGGTACTGAATAATAATTTCCTCAACAGCACTCTCTAATTGTTTATACATGAATTGATAATTCAACCCACTATCAAGCGAGTTAGTACTCGCTTGTTCAACCTCATTACTATTCTTTTTATTCTCTATGATTGTATTAACCATTTTAACTAAGTTAGACATATTAATTTAACTCCTTTTGTTGAACTTTAATCTTAATCTCTTTAGTATCCATTTCAACTAAAAACTCCTCATATAACTTTGGAAATTTCTCTTTGAACTTTGATACATCAAATCGTTTCATTGTTCTTTTGATTAATTGAGCAAACCCCTCAATACCCTCAACTTTATCAATGATGATAAGATTAGATTTAATTGTTTCAAACAACTCAACATGAGTTGGTTTGATTAAGTCATTAGCTTTTTTTTGTGCTTTGACTTGTTCAACACTATAGTGAAAATTCACTATGTCTTGTTGTTGTACTTTAGTTGCTTTGACTTGTCGTCTAGCTTTCTTAATTGTACTCATAACATTTCTCCTTTTTAAGTTAATTGTTATCCCATGTTTATAAGATATTAAAAAGTTTAATCAAGCGATTATTTCAATTAATTTAAAAAAAGTTTCTTCCATAGATCAACGCACATTAAGATTTAAGACCTTACACGACCTAGACATCATGGCTATTTTTGGCTTTGTCCAAAATCAAAAGCAGTTTTGCACTGGTGTCTGGTGCTTGCAGCTGAGTTTAGTTTAAGTAAGAACGCCGACGGTGTGGGCGTGGGCGTGGCGTGGGTGTTAGCCCACGCCGACCGTATTAACTTAACATATACGGAAACCGTTTGACTGTTCGCAGAACTCAATGAACTCTTGAACATTCTCCATTGTAAATGGATAGCTTGAGCCGTACGAGTATTTGCTTTGTATCCAATCCCAAGTATCGTGGTCGTCCTTTGGATAGTCAGCAGGGGCAAGATTAGTTTTGCCTGTGTCTTTCTCTACCTTTGCCCTCAACATCTCGTGGCATCTATCAACGAACTTATTATTCTTTTCGGCTACTTCCATTTCTTTTTCTACCTCAGTAATTACTTTGGATACTGTGCCGTCCTTAATAAGTGCTTTTAGTTGTAAGGCAATTTGTTTAGCTTCTTCTTCGCTGACCTCATGCCCACTATTAGATTGCCAATGCTCTTTATCTGTTTCGGCAATAACTCCTGTTTGCTCACATACAAAGTCAGCAAGTCTTCGCCACCACCAAACATTGTTTCTAAAGTATTCGCCTTTATCTGTTTTATGATTACCTAATGAGTATAAATCAAATCCCATTTTATTTTCTCCTTGTTAAGTTAGTTTCTAAATTCCTATCATATCCCATGTAGTAATCAAGTTTTATTTTCAGAAAAGTTTTCCAGCTCACAGCAGCTTCCGCTGCGTACTGGGCTCCTGACCAAGTTCTTCCTTTCCCCAACATTGCAGATGTCCTCGTGGGCGTGGGGACAGAGCTTCCTGATCCAGCTGCCATTCCCAGCTGGCCAGGCCAGTAGCTTAGTTCACGTAAACTACCGTACGAGCAGTGTCGGCGTGGGCGTGGGCTCAGTGACCAAGTCCTGTGCATCCACGGATCAGGGCCACCAGTACAAAGATGTATGTCCATCCGGCAAACCTAGGGAAGAACACTAACGGCGTCAGAAGAGCTAGCAACCATATCAAGCAGCCTCCTGCGCGGCCAGCTCCTGAGCGCAGATCTCTACAGCCAACCATACCATGCTGTTCTTGAAGGCGGTGGGTCCACGGATGTCTTTGTCCAGCAGGTAGAAGACTGACTCACCAGCGGCATCCGCTGCGTGCCTCACCTGCTTCCACACATCAGCTTCGTGCTCATTGTAGAAGGCGGTGGTCTCTACGTAGTACGTGAGTCCTGGAACTCCGCCACTACAGCCGTGCTTCGCGATGTCTGAGATGAGAAACAGTTCATCCTGTTCCCCTTTCTTTAACCATTCCTTTATCGTCCCCATGTGATGCCCTCCACGTCTGTCTTGAACTTCACCATCTGTCGATGGTGTAGCTTAGTAAGTACTTTAGGTACATTATCTAACGTGCCTTCACCCTTGAGTCGAGATCCTTTGGTAATCCTTACCCACATCTTTTCAGAGTGGTTACGATGCTTGAACCATACGTACACGTAATCTTGCATCTTTCTCTGCCTCTCTAGGGCTTTTATTTTAAAGTAAGTTTCTTTTCCATGCTCTGGACATGTGTAGACGATGTTACCTTTCGCTTCCTCAGAGTCTAATGGATCTCTCCAAATAAAGTTATCTTCAATGTTCTTTTTGATGTTTACCATGATACCACTCCTGTTATTACCAAGAGTCCGAAGACAATTGTGCATACAGCTAGTTCTGGAATTATTGTGTTCATTTCTTTCTCCTTTGTTAGTTATGTAATAGATAAGACATGATGGGATAGATGTCAAGTTCTTCTTCCAAATAAATTTTTCCCCGATCCACAGCAGCTTCCAGCTGCAGACTGGTGCCCAGCTCCTGAAGGTTTAGTTCAGGATAGCAGGGTAGCTTTGCGAAAGGGAATGGGGGCGTGGGTCGAGAAAGGAAAATGAATTAACCATACCCACACCCTGTAAAAACATACCATCTCCTGACCAGCAGCGCCAGATCCCAGCTGGCCAGGCACCTTCAGAGTTCATGTTTCTGCACAGAATGTAGTGTGGGCGTGGGAACGGGAGTGGAAACAGCGGCTTCCTGAGCCGCGGTCCCAGCTCACCAGGCCAGAGTTTAATAGTTCAAAAGTGTTGTGGCAGTGGGAGTGTGGGCGTGGGCGTGGGGCCACGCTTCAGGAGGCAGCGCCAGATCCCAGCTGGGATGCGAAGGTGATTAAAGTTTTAAGATCCGTGTGGCGGGAGAGTGGGACGGCGGTACGGGACTCACGATTCACGGCCAGAAGTTCATAGGGCGCCTGCAAGAGGGGCCTATTCAAGATATACGCTCTACCACCTGCTTTCAAGTATTTAATATGCCAATTGATTTGGTACTTTGACAGACCACAATTCTTGCTGGTGTTGGCTTTAAGTTCCAACCAAAATACTTGCTTGTTTACGACACAATGAACATCGGGAATACCATTAACTGTGCTAGATTCTACGCGGGTAAAATGCCAATCTTTATCTAGATTTTTAAGTTGTTGCCATATTCTAGTTTCTTTATTTTGAGCCATATTTTAATAGGTCAATAATTACAAATTTTGCCTATAACAGGTTCATTAAATACAGTATGCACCACCCAACTCTCATCTTCTTTTGGGTTAAGTCTTTCGTTAATACTCATGTTATTTTCCCACCAAACATCACATGGTTGATTAATCATAAAGGATTTTAAAGTATAGCTATTATCCGAATTGATAAAAATTATACCTATACGTTCATTAAAGCTTGATGAGTTTAGTGATGACGGAATTAGGAATAATAGTAGTACCACCAATAGTTTCAATATGACCTTCATCGCCTTCCTTTCCATCTTTCAGACCATAGTCACAAAAGATTCTAGTTATACCTTTTTCACGAGAAACTAACCAACCTCTTGAAACCATTCTACCAAGTCCTGATTTCATAAGTTGATCAAATGTTTGCCAACCTGTCTCCCCTACGATATCCAACCAATGTACCTCTACAAATGGATATCTTTCTATCTTCTCTTTTGGAAATTTTGTATTAAGTTCTAATGTTTTTTTTCTATGTAATCTTTTACTCTTCATTTTTTACTCCTAGTTAATACAGATACAATTCCTACAGAAGTAGTAATCGTACTATTATGCACTTCATTGAACACTGTCAAGAAGTTAGTCCAACTAGTGTTCTGTAGTAGTTTCTTTTGGCGTAACGTCAATAATGTTTTTGGCTTCGCCGATTTTTGATTCAAGTTCCTCAAGTCTTTTCTCCAATTGCTCTCTGTTCATACCTTCTAAACCTATATGGCTTATTTCTTTTCTATCCACAAAATGACCTGCCATTTGATCTCGTCTATATTGAGCTGTAATTGCTGCTGTCATCTGGCCTTTCTTTTCAGAAGTTTCTCTCATTCTGTTGTAATGTTTATAAGATAAAAGTTTGTCTTTCTCCTCTTTTTCAAGTTCTTGAGACATTCTCTTTTCATAATATCTTACGACATGCGGATTTTTATCAGGATTTAACAACCTACTAGCTTGATCGGTAGGTCCATATTTATTGGTTGAGGTGAAACCTGCCTGTTTGGCAGCCTCTACTTTGGAAATTTCTCCATAATTGGAAACATATATATCAACAAACTTACGTTGTTTTGGTGTAAGTTCAGATATAGTCTTTAATTGATTTGCTTTCTTTGGCACCGTTTTACTATATACCCCTTCCTTAGAAAAATAAATCCCTAGTAAAAAATTTCTACCCCCCACTCGTAAGGAGTACTATTACTCCTAGAAAAAACTAGGAGTAAAACTGGTTCTAGGAGTAAAACTAGGAGTAAATAAGTGTTGGTATATGCTAATAATAGTCAATTACTCCTAGACTCCTAGAAAAAAAGGCTTATTTTCCAAAAAAGTTTTTTTAAATTTTTTTTCTAAGCAGTGGGTATATACCTGGTTCTAGGAATATCCGCGTAAAACCTTACTTTTTTGTATCTGGCCCCGTGATCCGTGGCTCTTGTACCTTAGAACCATTACAAACTACCCACCGATCCCGATCAGTAGATCTTTTTTCTTGACCCCTGCGACCAGTTTGATAGTCTTTGATTTTCATATTAGCTCTTTGAAACAACTAAGGAGGAAAAAATGACTTGACTATTTAATCATTGTGAACTAATGGGAAGACTTGATTATGTTTCATAATCATTCTTTCTAAGTTAGTTGGAGAAGGGTAGTTAAGGGAGACTTTAGCTGCCCTTTTTTTATGCGGAAACTACTAAATTAGAAATAAAAACCGAAGTACATAGATCTACAGCACGTCTTAAATGTTCTAAATGTTTTCGGTGATATTTTTTCGATTCAACTTCCTTGCAATTTCTATATTTTTTAAACTGCTGTGAGTATTTTTTCCAAGCAAAATTTTTATGACTAAACTGAATGTCCCCTTTCATAATTGCCATTTTATATTTTTCTTTTACATGCTCTGGTTCAAACCCTGCATAATAGCAAACTGTATGAAAATCAGTAACATTGGACATTATCCAAGCGTGTGCATCACATTTATAAATAGAAGGTTTTCGTTCCTGGGATCTTTGACCTGCGTCCTCTATAGCATTACAGAGAACACCTCTCCAGAGCTTCTCCTCTGGTTCAACATTAGTTGCTAATAATTGAGCTGCGAAGCTAGTGCCCATAAGTTTTAATAAGGAAAGAGAGTAAGTCACGGTAGTAAATTGTCCCGTCTATATCTCGTCTAGATTTTTTAGATTTTTCATAGTCAATATGTACACCATCGATAACTGCGTGTATATCCTCTCCACTATGTTTTGGTTGATCAGGTTCCTTAGAAAAAATATCTCTAGCCATAGATCTATTATAATGATTCTGACTTATCTTTTCCACCTTTGACTACCTGTAATTTGTAAAGTTTAGCCTTCTTTTCTGTTTTTTCTTCTTTTCTAAATTGCCACACTGCTGAAACATCTGCCATAAATTGAGGATCAAAGCTGTCACGATAGCCTAGTTTATCGCCCATATACAAACGAAACATAGTCGTTGTAACAGATCGATATTCTTTATCCGTTAGCTTGTTAGCTAGAATATTAAGTGCGGTAAGTAATGGATTAGTGGATGGTTCTTTTTTTGCCACGAATGAACTCCTCTAATATTTTAATGAGTTTTAACACATATCCTGTAGATATTTGTGTGTCTGGTTCGTGTTTCGTGGTTGTTTTGCCTTGTTCAAAGTGACCTGCTCCCATACACTCTTTGCAAGTTTGCGTCTCAGAATAAGGGATAATTCTTACATATCCATTACCATTGCAATTTCTACAAATTTTATAAGGGTCACCGTATTTCATTTTATTTTTTAAGTTATTTTTTTTCATAAGTAAAGGGTTTTTTTCTTGGGTTTCTATTTTTAGGCCAACGACATTTAAACTTCTGAGTAACGACATTTTTTAAATCTTTCTCGTCACCAGTTACAATTATAATATCATGACCATTTTTATGAGGATGAACATGATAAGTAATAAAGTTATTAACCTTAATTTCTCTTACATTAGTTTTTAAATCATCTAAGTAATTATTAAAGTCTATACAATCTTTATCACTCATCATTTTCTACTCTCCGTGTAATCATCGAGTTTATGATAATGTTCATTGTCTCTCATAATTGCAATCGCCTCATCACAACTTTTAATTACGGTTTTTTGGAGTTTATCTAGACTTTCTTGTGTTTCTTCTAGTTTTTTTTCTAATGACGCTATTATTTGTTTTAGCTTTGCTACTTCGTCCATTTAAACTCTCCTTTCCAATTAAACTTTTATCCATTTTTAAAATGTGTTGTTTGTATTCAGTAATAGTCATTTTATTTTTTAATGCCTGGTACTCAACATATTCATTTACAAGTTTTGAAATCATAGATGCAGGTGATCTAAACTTTTGATTACACAGTCCTTGTAAGACATCATAATCTGGTTTTCTAACTGCAACTGATTTAAATTTATTTATATCCATTTTTTTTCAACTCCTCTTTCATTTGTGCTTTTGTTTTTATTCTTGGGTTAGGTAATACAATATAGAATCTTTCAAAGTATGGATTGTTATCACTAAAATCCCAACCCATCTTTTTACTTAATCTATGATGAGCTGCGTATTGTTTTTCTTTCCAATCCATGTCAGATATTTTTATAATAGCCATATTGATGCTCCTATAATTAAAGCTAACTTTGGAAACATAATTGTTAAAACAAATAAGATACCGATTAACCATAGCCAATCACTCATCTGCTCTCCAATTCATTCATTGCTAGCTGTGTACATAGATCTGTTGGTAAAGGTTTTACATATTCATCCCTTACTTTGACATGAACATTTTTTAATTTACCAGCGATCTCATCAAAGTTAGTTCCTTCCGATAGCGCAATGTCTATCTTCTCAACTAAACCTTTGAACATTTTTGATTTACTTTTTAGGTTCATTTTTACCTCTCACTTTATTAAGAATTGATTTCAAAGTTTTGATTAAACGTCCAGAATAATCAGTATTATTTTCTTTAGCTAATACTAAATCATCCTCTAACCAAGACTGTAAAAATTCTTTTTCTTCCTTGTTTAGTTTAATAATCATATCCCATGTATATAAGAAATCCCATAATGAGTGTCAAGCTTTATTTTGTGATATTATTAATTATGAAAGAATTTTTTATGATGGGTGTTTTGTGCTTAATTAACCCAGTTACATCAATGGACCAATGTATGTATGTTCACGAGAACCCAATAATATATTACACAGAAGAAGACTGTAAAATTGAATCAGTCAAAAAAGTCAATGAAATGGGGACTAATTTGACCTCTCAGGGTTTTGTTATTTCTCAACTTAGTATCACCTGTGTTGTTGACAAGTCGAAGTTAAATACTTGATTTAACACAACTTTTACGATAAGATTATCCTATGAAGCAATATCGCTTTCAATGTTATGCAGCTGGACTGTATTTTACTAGTGTC
>JAAHTH010001799.1_pt1 | contig 17594 bp, 16 predicted proteins | sample 6116091 | NCBI WGS metagenome assembly JAAHTH01 (sample SAMN13939990, study PRJNA603662) | sponge metagenome | isolation source: marine sponge | host: Mycale hentscheli | place: New Zealand | collected 2006 | reverse complement strand
CTTAATGTCAAAGGTCATATTTCTGATTGCACATTACACGAAATTTGCCTATAATAATATAATTAAATAGGCTTACTTCTCAAGGCCAGCCTCCTTGCTATATTATTAACAATATCATGAGTTGCTAAGGAGTACATGTTAAAAAGCATAGCTAGAAGAATACGAAAAGGAATACGAGATATCGGTAGTTTTACAGAGGATAACCCTCTTGTTGCACTAGGTGGGGTAGCTCTTGGATTACCTGCATTATTAGGTAAAAGTCCTTTAGGAATGTTAGGTAGCTTTGATAAAATTATATCAGGTGGAGTTAAAGGTGATATTTTAAAACAAGGAACAGGATTATTAGGGGGAGCTCAAGATATTTATCAATCTTTATCAGGAAAAGAAAAAGTTTCTGGAATATTAAGCATACTTAATTCTGTTTTAGCCAAAAATCAATTTGAAAAAGAAGCAGCCGAACAAAGAAGATTACGTGAAGAGCAAAAAGCAAAAGCAGAATTTGTTTCAAATTATATAGGTAGTCCTACAGGAGGTAGTCCTTACGAAAAAGATATGATTACAGGATATGTTCCAATTGAGTATGACCCCGAAACAGGAAAAGCTACTAATTATCCATATGCTGGTGATAGACCTATTACTACATCAAAAGACGGGGGTATTGCTAAATTAAACATGGGAGGTAATCCTTATCAAAATAACATGATGAAATTACCTGTTAGAAGAGCAATGGGCGGTGAGTCAACAGGAGTTCCAGGTTTAAATGCTAGCATGTCAAGCAATCAAATGATGAATAAAATAGAAGATAATCCAGGTATTACAGCTTTCTTTCCTCCAAAGATGGGAATGATAAGTGGACCTGGTGGACCAAAAGATGATAAAATACCAGCAATGTTAAGTGATGGTGAGTTTGTATTTACAGCAAAAGCTGTAGATAATGCAGGTGGTCCTCGTGCTATGTATAAAATGATGAATAAATTAGATCCAGAATCTTCAAAAGGCAGAGGTATAATATAATGGCTGTTTCATATGTAGCTGCTCAACCTCCAGCGTATTTAGAACAATTTCAACGAGACCTTTTACAAGGTGCTTTTAATGTTACAAAAGATCCTTATCCAGGAGGTATTCCAAAACAAGGTATTACAGGTTTTCAACCATTACAAACAGGTGCTATTCAAGGCACAGCAGGATTATATGGTATAGATCCTACAACAGGTAAGCCAACAGGGGCAGGAGCTGGTTTTGATCCCGCTTTTCAAACAGGCCAAGAAACAACAGGCCAAGGAATTCAATCTTTACAAGCAGCGCAGGCGCAGTTTGATCCTTCTTCTAGTAACTACAAAAACTTTTTTAATCAATATCAAGCTGATGTTACTAAAGACGCTTTAAAGCAAATAGATCAAGAAGCCGCAAAACAAAGAGCTAACCTTGCTGGACAAGCAACTATGGGTGGAACATTTGGTGGTTCAAGATATGGTGTTCAACAAGCAGAATTAGATAAAAATATTCTTGATATAAAATCGAGAAGAATATTTGAAGATTTATCAAGAAATTATGAACAAGCACAAAACAAAGCCATAGGCACATTTGAATCAGCTGCTGGAAGACGTTTACAAGCATCCCCAGTTTTTGGTCAACTTGGTGCTCAACAAGCAGGCCTTGGTGCTCAACAATTTGGTATGCAACAACAAGGTTTAGGTTCGTTATTTACTCTTGGTGGTGCTCAACAAACACAAGCACAACAAACTGAAAACGAAAAATTCAGACAAGCAATTGAAGCACAACAAGAGCCATTAAAAAGATTAGGGTTCTTCTCTGATATTATGCAAGGTATTCCAGGATATCAGTCTACTTCAACATACAGAGAAGCTCCTTATACTAATCCATTATTAGGAGCTATAGGAGCAGGCCTTGGAACATATGGAGTTTTAACAGGAGGTAATTCAGCAGGAGCGTTTGGCCTTGGAACTTTAAGTTAGGAGAGTAAATGGTAACTAGACCAGATCAACAATTTGGAATTGAAAGCGAAGATATTTTTGAAGAGCAAACTTTTCCTCAATACATACCAACACCCCCTACAAAACCTGTATTAAATAACCCTGATTACGCTGGTTTAATAAAACAATATGCGGATAAAGAATATGTTGATGAAGATTCTTATTTAAAAGAATTTGGTTCTCCTCAATTAACGGATGAACAAATAAACAGAATGTTTCAAACAACTGATTTTTCTGGTCAAAAAAAATTAGCTTTAGCACAATTTGGTTTTGGTTTAATGAGGCCTACCGAAGGAGGAAGAATAGGTGCTGCAATTGCTCCAGCAGGAGCACAGCTTGCTCAAGATTTGGCTAAAATAAATTTAATGCAGCAACAAGAAGCACAGCAGCTACAAAAAGCAAAGATAACAACTAAATTAAAACAGCAGGCGCAAGCACTTTTAGATAAAAGAAATATTGATACTATGAACAGACAAACAGGCATGGCTGTTGCTGGTAAAGAGTATGAAAGATTAATAGCTAATGATAAAAACTCAATGGATTTGTATAATGCTGCAATGAAAACAACCATGAGTAAATTTCAAGATTATCAAATTGAAGCAACGAAACCAAAAAGAGTACAAATATCAACGAAAGATTCAACAGGTAAATTAAGTGAGCCTTTTGATGCTGTTGTTGTGCAAAGTATTCGTGAAGACGGCACGTTGTCAGGTCCACAATATTATAGACCCACGGCTCAAGGCTATCAATTAATTGATAATCCTGAAGGAGTGGTAACAAGTTCAATAACATCGCAGTGGGACAAAGACGATTACGGAAGCGGCACTGCGGGTAATACGACTTTTAATGATATATTAAGTGGACTTCAAACAAAAGACAGCGCTCTAATAACTTTAGATCTAATGGACAAATCTTTTAGAGAAAAACCAAGTCGTGCTGGTTTTATTGCAGGTCTACAGAAAAAATTTCAAAGCATGGCTCAAATATTTAGTGATGCATATAGTAGTCAGTTTAATGAATTTTTTGAAAATGAATCTTATATTGATCCCATAACAAATAAAAAAGTTTCTAAATTACAAAACTTAGCAAGTGCTATTGAATTAGCATTAGAAGATCCTGAGATTTTAGCTCAGGTAGACGCAGGATTAATTAATAAAGAAGACTTTCAAGCAGTTCTTGATGCTAATAAAGCTTTTGATCAACTAGGTGTTCTAGGTAGAACTGAAATGGAAAAAATGTTAGGTCCAAGAATAGATGGTAAGTTTACTGTAGGTACAAATAAACAATCAGGTTTTTTTGAGTTTGAAGGAACAGATGGTAGAACAAAAGAAGAAGAACGTGATTTAATTTATTCGAAATTAAAATTTTTTGATACAGAATTACCTGCCAATGAAGTTAGAGCTAACAATATTATTTATGCAATTGCAAGAGCGCGTAAATCATCAGGCCGATTAAACTTAGATGATATTGAACGTGCAGCAAAAGACTTAAATATATATGGCGATTCAGCTCCTGACGTTCTTACTAAAATAACTGAATTAAGAAGACAGTTAATGAAAAGTCGTCAAAATGATTTAGCACAGATATATTTAAATTATGGAGAAGAAGGAGGTTATTTTGAAAGAATGATGGCTTTAGGATATGATGAGTACAGTACTGATAGAAGTATGGATTTTTTAATGAATCCTTCAAAAAGAGATCCTGATAATATACAAACTCCTGACGCTAACACTCAAGGAACATCTGCTTTTGTTATTGATTCTACGAAAGGATTAACAAACTAATGGAACAAGTAACTGTACAATTTTCTTTAGCTCCTTACGGTATTCAAGAAACAATTCCTATAACTGTTGATAGAATAGTTAACGGTGTAGATGCTTCAACAATGGAAACATTTACTCCTCGTAATCAAGTAGAAGTAAATGCTATTGAACAAATAGCAGGAAGATTTGCAGCATCTAAAGTAAAAAATTTACCACAAATAGAACAAATGATTGAAAACAGAGTCAATCAAATAAATGACCCTATTGGTTTTTATCTTAAAGAAGCAGAGAAACAAGCAGCTGCTCCAGATGCTCCAGGATTAGGCACTGCTGTGGGAGAAGCGTTTGATATTTTTCCAGGCGGTGATCCTTTTGAACCAGGTAAGATGGGACAAGGTATAAAAAACTTTGTAACAAGAGCTCTTGTTACACCCGATCCTAAATCTACAATTACAGATGCAGGGGTTATAGCAACGGATCTAGCATTGGCTGGACAACTTGTAAATAACGTTCCTAACGGCAAAAGAAATTTACAAAAAGCAGTTTTAGCTACGTTAGGTAAAAATAAAGTAGCTCAAGCAGGTGCTTTTATTGGATCGAATGTTGCGGCAAAATATGGTGGTAATATGGCGTATGATTTTATTAATGATGTAACAAGATACTTTATGGGTTTACCAGATCCTAGCGCAGCTTATCAACAAGATCAAACAATTAGAAACTTAAAAGACGCTTATGACGAAGCTTTATTTTCAGGTGGTGCTATGGGCCTTCAATTAATTTGGCCAAATGTTAAAAGATTATTAGGTAAGAGTTTAGGTATTAATAAAGATATGAAGGTTACGGTAGGAAAAGATCCTACAACAGGAGAACCTATTGAAACAAATTTATTACAAGCAGCAGAAAGAGCAAATGTTCCGTTAAATGTTTTTAGTGCCTCACCTAGTTCAGTTGTAAGAGGAGCTACACCTGTTATTAGTATTTTTCCTTTTGTAGCTACTAAAGCAAGAACAGCACAGAATATTCAACAAGTAGCTATCGCTGAAGAAATAAACAATACTTTAATGGATCTTTCTCCTTATTCTTTATTAGCTGAATCAAGTGAGTTTGCTTCCGATGCTTTTAAGAAAAAAATATTAGATTTCAAAGCTAGTAAGTCGTTACTTTACAAAAGAGCAATGCGATTAGGAGAGGATATTCCTGCTTTTATACCAACAGACAGAATAAAAGAACAAGCAAGATTACTTGAATTAGATATTTATGGTCCAAAAGGAATGGAAGAAGGATCGTCTTTAAAAACAATGCAGATTAGAGGACAAAATCTTTATACAAACGTTGAGGAAGCGTTGAAAGGAATGACAGGCGAAGCTGATGAAGCAGCAGATGCGTTAATTTCTTTAGGTTATTTAAAAGATACGCACATGACTTCACGTCAGTTTGATCAACTTCAGAAAAAATTAAATATTTTTAGACGTCGAATGAATAAAGTTGACATAGGATTAGACGGAGATCAAATGCAAGGATTTAGTGGAGCGATGATAGAAACAATAAACGATATGAACGCGTTTAAACAGTTTCCTGATAATCCTCAAGCACAGGTCAAAGCAAATGAGTTTGCAGCAGCGTACGCAATTGCAAATAAATATTTCTTTAAAACTAAACCTATAACAAAAGGTCCGACAGCAAAGAAAATGGAGCTAGCTGATTTAAACGCGGCTAAAGGAACAAGTGATGTTGAACCTAATATGTTAACAAATCAAGAACTTACTAAAATATTAATTAATGATGGCACTTTACTAGCACCAGCAGCAATAAAAGAATTAAAAGAATCTATTGGTGATGATGGTGTAAAAGCTTTAGCTCGTTCTGTCTTTGATGATAAAATAAGACAGACAACGAAATATGTAAGTGGTTCAGTTTTAGGTAAAACAGCAAGTGAACCTACCCTTTTTCAACAAGCAAAGTCTTTTGTAACAGGAAAAGAAGCTGCCTCAGCTAAAAAATCATATCAGTTTAATATTCCCATTATTGACGTACCAGCTTTACGAACACAGTTCGGTGTAGACGATGTTAATAAAACAGCTACCATGATAGAAATTTTTGGCAAAGATCAATATGAAAGACTGCGAAATGTTTTAGGTGTAGCTGATCAAGTACAACAAGCAAGCTTTGGTGACGTATCAAGTTTCGTTAAACGTCGTGGTTTCTTAGGTGGTATAAATGCTATAACTAATTTAGCTTTTGCTGGCTTTGTTGCAGGAGCTCCTTTTCAAAATGTTGGTTTAGTTTTAACAGCAAGATACGGCATGAGTAAACTATCTGATCCTAAATTCATGAAAGGATTAACTGAAGTAATGAATCCTGAACTAAGTGATTTATACAGACGCCAAGCTTTATTTGTTTTAGGAACTCAAATATTTCAAGATGAATCAGACAATCAAAACATACCTCCTGAAGTAAGGGAAAATTTTGATGCAGGTAATCCTGTTGACGTAATGAAACTATTAATGTTTAGTAGTGCCAATGATACAGCATATCCTGGTAATGAAACAATGAACATACCTGTCGATAATCAAGGTATGGTACAAGATATTGAATTGTCTAAATCAAGTAAACAAGAACAATTTAGTTTAGATGCTCAAGGTGTTGCGCAAAGTTTAGCAGAAGAAACAAACGTAACGACTGAAGAACCTGTTAACCAAGGCACACCGCCCACGGATCCTTTTTTAAACGTAGACTTTGCTTCTTTAGCAGACACAGCTACACAACCAACAGGAGGAGGTTCTGCTCCTTTGACACCTGATCAACGTATAGCATTAGCTGGCGGCGATCTTGATCAAGCAATTGCTATGGGAAATAGGAGAACATAATGTCAGGTATAATGAATATTCAAACAGCTCGAAGAGGGAGCTACATGAAAAGAACACAAGGGGGAACTAAAAGTAACAGAAGATCTGCGCCTTCTAAAAGCTTTAAAGAAAAAAAGAAAGCTGAGTATAAACAAAAGAAAGCTGAGGAAAATCTTAATACTTATATTAATAATAATCAAAATTTAAAAAATCAATCAACTTATAGAGGTAGCGGTGAAAAAGACGATCGATCTGTTTTAAGTACTGTTTCTGATGCTCCTCAAAAATTTAGTAAAGATAACGAATCAAGAAAAGCTTTTATTTTAAGAAACACTGATCCAAAAACTGGAAGACCAAACTCTGCTGCACAAGCAATGCTTAATTTTTACGATGATGGTCGTAACGATTATCAAAGAGGATTAAACGCTCTTAGAACTTCTTCTCCCGAAGCAGCGCAAGCGTATGCAAAAAAATTTCCTGTAGAAGATTTTGCTATGAAAATGGGACCTGTAATAGCAGGTGCAGCAACAGGAATTCCTTTTGGAGTAATGGATTATTTAACAAAAACAAAAAATAAAGCAGCAGAAGGAATAAATACTTTATCAGAACGAGGTGATGTTTTTGGTGCTTTGGCTAGAACAGGTAAAGATATAGCGAATTCTTTTAGTCCTGAACAAGCTAAAAATATTGGTATTAATATTCAAAGCAATCAGAGTATTGATAAATTATTAAGAGATCAAAATATTATTAACGCAAGCACTGATGTTGACCCTATTCTTAGAGCCGCTGCTGCTCAAACAGGAACAAGAGACATAATGGATATATTTGATCCAGAAAAAGCAGCGATAGATGCATCTTTACCGACAGGAGATATTGTTTATAATCCTTATAATTCTAATCCTTATTCACCAGGATCACGAGAATATAATGAATTTGAACAATTTAAACAATTTAAAGAATCTCAAGAACAAAACGAGATGATTGAAGGCGTAGAAGATGGAGTATTTCAACGGGCAGGACAGTTTACACTCGAGCCTGATGAATCTGCTGTAAATCTTTCTGGTGTTCCAGATTATGAAGAAGAGTTTGAAGATACTTTTGGAGTTCCAATGAAAGGTAACATAACAGCAATGTCACTAACTGACGGTAGCCCAGTACGTGGTTTAGGAGATAGATTAACTAGAGAAACATTTGCACTTGATAACAATATACCTTTAGATCAAATTGGTGAAATTTATCCTAAAATAACAAGGTATCCTACTAAAGATATGGGTACCTATACTGTTTATGATGATAGTAGTCTTTTTGATGCAGATCAACTTTATGATGGGGAGACAGGTATTCCATATGATACGGTTTATAGTGATAAAATATCTGACACTCCTAAAGTAGGACAAGAAATAAGAGGTTTCAATATAAACAATCCATCATTAATGCCAGGAGGAGATTCTAATATATATTTAGGTTATCCAGGAGGTATAGGACTTAACGAAATAGACAAATTTAAAGATGGAGGCTTAACAGATAACTATGGTAATATGTCTACGCATGAAAAATTAATGCGAATGGCAGCGGAGATGTATGGATAACAGTCTAAAAAATATTATTTGGGTCGGATTAATTTTAGTAGCCGCAGGTGCAACCTACGGAATGATGTCAACACGACTACAAGCAGTTGAGTCAAAACAAATGCAATTAGAAAAAATAATATTATCAGACATCCCAGAAATAAAAGAAAGAGTAATAAGACTCGAAGTACTGCTCGAAAGAGCATTATCCGAATAGTATTTTCTTTGGGTCTTCACCCATAACTTGACTAGCCAGATCTATTTTAGCATTCAATGCTTTAACAATCTTCTCATCTATAGTATGATCAGCCATTAAATCTACGTATGTCACTTTCGATGTTTGCCCTATTCTATGCGCTCGGTCTTCTGATTGTAATCGTACTTCTAATGAGTAATCGTTAGAGTAATACACAACAGTGTGAGAAGAAGTAAGAGTAAGGCCATAACCTCCTGTCTTGGGATTTCCCACAAAAAATCGAAGAGGATCATCAGCATCCATAAACCTGTCAACAATAGACTGGCGTAAATTATCTTTTGTATCCCCGTAATACGTCGCAACACTTTCTTTACCATACTTCTCTCCTAACGTTCTTTCTATCTCTTGTATGTCATAACGGTACACGGCCCAGATAATAACCTTACCATCTGTCTCCTCAAGTACCTCTAACAATTCTTTTATACGATTATTCTTAATTGGTTTTACTTCACCGTCATCAGTTTTGACATGACCACACGTTATTTGATGTAATCGTATCATTTGTGTCAAAACAGAGGCTGCGGTCATCACATTTTCTTCAAAGAACGTTATTGCCGCTTTTTTCATCTCTGTGTAAGCTTTTAGTTGTTCTGGGGTCAATGACACAGAGCGCTTCGTATAAACCTTCTCAGGTAGGTCTAAACAGTCACTTTTTAAGACGCGAGTCGAAAAATGCTGTATTTTTTCCTGTAATTCGTCCAATCGTTGATATTTGACAATGTGTTGAAAAGAATGTGTACCGACACTACGTTGAACAATCACAGCATACCTTGCACGGAACCCGTAGTACGATTGTTGTTCCAACAACCACGGATCAAGGAACTGAACTTGTGAAAACAAGTCAAGTGGTGACTTCGTAACAGGTGAGCCCGTCATGATACGTCTGTACTTTGCAAGCTCTGCTAATTTAATTATATTTTTTGTACGTGCCGCCGAATGATTTTTAATAGTTGTTGATTCATCAACACACATCAATGTGTTATTGCGTGTTAAAAAACTTTTTGCGAAGTCCCGACCACGGACCGTGGACAACGCTTCGATGTTCATAATAAGAACGGTCAAGTCATCAACGCTCACGGACAACTGATCAAGCTCGTCCTTTTCTTTTTTCTTTGGTGATGCTGACCATACACCTACGCGGTAGTTGATATGATCGGCTAAATGTATTCCTAATTCATTACGCCAGTTGCGTTTGATACCATTAGGTACGACGATTAATGCTGCATTTATTTTGCCTTTGTCATACAAAATAGCAATATTATCAATGCAAACTTTTGTTTTACCTGTACCCATCTCCATGAATAAGGCCCAAACTTCTTTATTCCAACTTTGTTTCAATGCATCTAATTGATGTTGAAACGGCTTCGTTTTAAATCTATAATCCATAATAACTTTCTAAAAGGTTAATATAAAGGTTGTAAAAAGAAAATACAAGTATAAAGGAGAAGATAGAAAGTATGAGTAGTTTTAGTAAAACAAAAGAACCAGGTAAGCCAACTGTATTTTTAGTACAGGAGAATCCGTATATAAATGTATTAGGTGCGGCTGAATATGGTGACATTGTTGTTTTATTTGAAAGTGGTCAACAAATTATGTTTAGTCCACAACCTGCTATACGAAAACTAAAAAGAAAATTAAAAGATTTTGATGATGGTGATTATCTTTTAATGATGGGTGATCCCGCAGCTATGGGTATTGCTTGTTGTATTGCCGCTGAAATGAATAGGGGTAGATTCAACATATTAAAATGGGATAAGAAACAGCAACGTTATTATCCTGTAACTATTAATTTAAATGAGAAAGGCGAAATAGATGAGCAAGATAAATTTTGAAGAAGATGTTGCTAATATAGACCAGACGGGTCTTGAATCAGTAGCAGAATTATTAAGAGAACAATTACGTTTGGAGAGTGCAATTGAAAGTGCTGAAGAACAATTAAAAGGTTACAAAGAACATTTACGTAAATTATCTGGTGAAGTTATACCAAGTAAAATGGCAGAACTAGGCATGACATCTACAACTATGTATGATGGATCAAAGGTTGATGTCGTAGAGGATATATACGTTTCTATTCCTAAAGACGCAGAAAAGTCCACGGCTTGTTATCAATGGCTCACGGACAACGGCCTTGGTGATATTATAAAAAACCAAGTAGGCATTGCTTTTGGAATGGGAGAACGTGAACCTGCAGAAAAGTTACAAACATTTATAAAAGATACACTCGGGTTTATTCCCGAAGTAAAGACTTCAGTGCATCCTTCGACACTGAAAGCCACTATTAAAAAGTGGCATCAAGAAGGAAGATCTGTCCCAGACAATACTTTTAGTTTGTTTATCGGACAGAAAACAAAAATAACCAAGAAAAAATAAGGAGTAAATATGGCAAACGCTATAAAGAAAAAAGATGAAACTAACGTAGTTGCATTTGATCCTAGCATGTTTGAACAAGATGCTAATCAAGGATTAGGCAATCTGGGAATGGACGATCTTGCTATTCCTTTTCTTCGTATACTGAGTGATACGTCACCACAGATAAAGAAAAGGGATCCTCAATACATTGAGGGAGCGGAAAGTGGAATGATCTACAATACGCTTACAAAAGAAATATACGACGGAGAAGCAGGGGCAAAGGTCATTCCTTGTGCATATCAACGTCAGTATATTGAATGGACAGATAGAGGCGAGGGCAGTGGTGCTCCTGTTAATATCTATCCTGCGGATAGTGATATACTTTCCAAAACTACACGTGATGACCAACGTAAAGATAGACTGCCTAATGGTAACTATATCGAAGATACAGCTAACCATTATTGCTTAGTGCTTGGTGAAGACGGAACTTCCTCCCAAGTTTTAGTTGCTATGAAAAGCACACAGCGTAAGAAGTCTAAACGTTGGAATTCTTTGATGTTGGGTTTAAAGATGAAAGGTGCGAAAGGGTTATTCACTCCTCCGTCTTACTCACATATCTATGTCCTTAAAACTATGGCTGAGTCTAACAACTTAGGTGAATGGTTTGGATGGGATATTACGAGAATGGGTCCTGTTGAGGATGCTGACGTATATCATCAAGCAAAAGCTTTTGCTGAAAGCGTTGCTAAAGGTGAAATAAAAGTCAAGCATGAAGACGAAAGTGTTGACAGTGACGGACAATCTCCGTATTAAATAAGTAATTTTATATAAAAATTATAGAAAGGCGACAGTTTCCTCCGTCGCCTTTCGATTAGGGACTAGAAATTTATGACGACACAAGAAGAATTTATAAGGATATTTACAGGCTTAAAAAGGGCCTACGGACAAACGTTAAGTAAGTCACGTAACGAAGCTGGTAAGTTACAGGGAAAGTCTTGGATTGTTCCCGAAGAGATTACAGAAAAAAATTGGATTACACATTTGAAAGGCGAAGAGCCTTCACTTGGTATTATTCCTATTAATGAAAACAATGAATGTACTTGGGGTGCAATAGATATTGATACCTATGCAGGATTTGATCATAAAAAATTAGTTAAAAAAATTGTCGAAAAGAAATTACCGTTGGTTGTATGTAATTCAAAAAGTGGCGGTGCACATGTATATTTATTTGTAAGCGAGCCAGTGCGTGCAAAAGATATGCAAGTAAAATTAAAAGAGATAGCTGTATTTTTAGGTTACGGTGACTGTGAGATATTTCCAAAACAAATACAATTGAACCAAAAAGGGACAGGTAACTTTCTAAACTTGCCTTATAATAATCCAAAGTATCCGACACGTTATGCATTTGACGACGAAGGTAACTCATTAGAACTTGAAGAGTTTATAAACTATTACAAAGATAAAGTGGTATCGAATCTCGACATGGTTGTTATCGAAAAAAATATGAACGATCAACTGAAAGAAGATTTTAAACAGGCTCCTCCTTGTCTCGTTAATCTAGCTGCACAGGGATTTGCTGAAGGCTCACGGAACATAACTATGTTTCAATTAGGTATTTATTTACGACAAAGATTTAAAGACGATCTCGAGAATAAATTAGATGAATATAATTTAAAATATTTTAATCCTCCGTTGCCAAGTAAAGAGATACAGACTTTGTTTAAACAAGTGTCAGACTCAGAAAAGTATTTTTATAATTGTCCTGAACAAGATGACAAAGATCCTGATAAACTTGTTGGAGATTTTTCTTCTGTTTGTGAAAAAATAAAATGTCAGACAAGAAAGTTTGGCGTAGGTAATCACGCAAAGAATGAGATAGGTAACATGAAAAAATGGGTAACAGAGAATCCTGAATGGGAAGTGACCCATAATGGTAAGGTTGTTACTGTAAATAAAAAACAATTAAAAAATCATGACTTGTACGCGGAAGAATGTTTAGCGCAAGCGGATGAACTACCGCGGCCCGTGCCTAAAGTTATATGGGTAGACATTGTCAATAACATGATAAAAAATATGAAAGATGATGATTATATTTATCCTCCTGCAGAGGTAACATTAAAGGGACAATACTTACATCAGTTACAAATATTTTTAGAGAACAATAAAGGTGCAAAAGACCGACAAGATGTCTTAACAGGTATGGTCTATGAACACGAAGAAGGATATTTCTTTTTTAAACCACAGGCATTTAGAGACTTTTTAAAGACTAAACGCTTTACAGGTTTATCTCCGACTCAAGAATATAAAGTTTTTGAGTCGCTCGGCGGCAACACAGCAAAGTTTAAAATAAGTAACAATGCTGAACACTGTTGGAAGGTTCCAACCAGTGTACTTGAAACAGAATACGAAGTTAAAACTAATAACTTCGAAGAGGAAAGGCCGTATTGATGCATAGAAACATAGTCATAGGACCGCCAGGAACTGGCAAAACAACTTACTTAAAAAACAAAGTACAAGAACTTTTAAAATCAGGAGCTTGTCGTTCACAAGAGATTGGATATTTTAGTTTTACTGTAAAAGCTGCAGAAGAAATTCGTGACAGAATTGTAGCAGACTTCGAAGAGAAGTACACAGCAGAGACAGTAAAAATAGCATTTCCATATTTCTCTACGTTACACTCACTTGCATATAAAAGATTACGATTACGACCAGATCAAATTATGGATGAAAGTGATTATGAAACTTTGTCAAAATTAACAAGTCACGAATATGTAAACAAGATGCGTAAAGGTAATGGTGTAGATATTTCCATGCCAACAGCAAAGAGTGAGTATCAAGACATTATTAATTTAGCATACGCAAAGTATCCTGATGATGACGATAGATTAATAAAAGTATTTAAAGAAAGAATGCTTAATCATTATGGTGCAAGAAAAACAATTGAACAAATGGATGCAGATCTAGCTAAGTTTAAACTAGACAGAGATAAGTTTGAGTATGTTGATTTCTTTACACATTTTATAAAACAAAAAAGTGCGCCACAATTAAAGTATTTATTTATTGATGAAGCACAGGATCTATCTGCACAGCAGTGGCAAGTTGTTGATATGTTGCAAAAAGAATCAGGAGCGTTAGAAACGTATGTAGCTGGTGACGATGATCAAGCAATCTTTCGTTGGGCTGGTGCAGACATTGAACACTTTATTCAAATGGCAGGCGATAACAGAAATACAATTATAGAATTAAAACAATCGTATCGTATTCCTAAAAGTGTGCACAGTATTGCCACAAAATTAGCACAGTCTATATCGAAAAGAATACCAAAAGAATATAAACCAAGAGATGAAGAAGGAGTCAGAAAAGTCTTAAATATCAGACCTTTCCAGAGTTTATTGCATGATGGTGAATGGTTGATTTTATGTCGTACACACGAAATTGTAAAGAATGTTTGTGAAACTTTAGAGATGTATGGATTTTTGTATAAAAGATACGGTCACTCTGTTGTTAATTTTAAATACATAGAAGCAATCAGAGCATGGACACGATTACAAAAAGGTGAAAAAGTATCAGGTGTTGATTGTGAAACATTATATAACTACATGGACAGCACGCGCATAAAAAGAAACTATGGTGTGTTTAAAGGACAGCCAGAAGGTTTTTATACTATAGATGATCTTATTAATGAACATGGATTGCGTGAACATATTTTAATTAAAAAAGATATGCATAATGTAAAAAACATTGCATGGTTTGATATACTAAATGCAAAAGGATTTTTAAAACGTATAGCTTACTTGCGATCTATCATGCGTTCTGGTTTTAAATTAGAATCAAAACCACGTATTGAAGTATCCACCATACATGCTAGTAAAGGTGGTGAAAGACAAAAAGTTATGTTGTTAACAGATTTATCAATGGGCCCTTACAAGAGTTATAGAGAGTCTATTCAAGGTAGAGATGACGAAGCAAGAGTTTTTTATGTTGGTGCAACGCGTGCCAAAGAAGAACTGTATGTTATTCATCGTGTTGATATGCAACATGAGTATGAACCAATATTCCATTATGACCGAAAAGCAAGTTGAAGACTTTATCGATAAACTAAACAAGCAAGCTGCAAAGCACCTTGTGAAGTTAGGCGTTGGTAAAGATTGGAAAAAGATCTATGAAGGAATGAAAAAAAGAAGGAAGAAACGTGAAAGAAGCACCTAATTGGTTTCCTAAAGTACATCGTATGCCAAGCGAATGGGTACAGCCTGATAGTTTTCCCGACTTATCGCGATACGATAAAATCGCTATTGATTTAGAGACACGAGATCCTGGTATCAAGGACCGCGGCCCAGGATATATTCGTAAAGATGGTGAAGTCGTGGGTATCGCCGTCGCCGTCGAAGGGTGGTGTGGTTACTACCCCATTGCTCACGACACGCCGCCCAACATGGATAAAAAAATAGTTACGCGCTGGTTAAAAGATCAATGCGCTTATGAAGATAAAGAGTATGTTTTTCATAATGCTTTCTATGATGTAGGCTGGTTAAAAACAATGGGTATTGACATCAAAGGAAAAATAATAGACACTTTAATTGCTGCTGCCTTAGTAGATGAAAACAGGTTTCGATATGATCTAAATTCACTAGGACGAGATTATTTACAGGAATCAAAATCGGAAACCCAGCTACGAGAAGCAGCGAAAATGTGGGGCCTAGATCCTAAGTCGGAAATGTGGAAGCTTCCCGCCTCACACGTAGGAGAATACGCAGAACAAGATGCAGCGATGACGCTACGTCTTTACTCTCATTTTCAAATAATAATCTCTAAACAAAATCTTCATAATATTTTTGATTTAGAAACAGCATTGTTTCCTGTTTTGTTTGAGATGAAAACAAAAGGTGTTAGAGTAGACTTAGAAAAAGCAAGTACAATTAAAGATGATTTATACAAACAAGAAAAGAAACTTCTCGGATCCATTAAAAAACTTTCTGGAGTGGACGTCGAAGTCTGGGCTGCCACCAGTGTGGCAAAGGCGTTTGATAAACTTTCACTGCCGTATGATCGTACTCCAACAGGACAACCAAAGTTTGACAAGAACTTTTTGTCGACACATAGTTCCCCTCTCGCTAAAATGGTTGTGGAATGTCGTGAGATCAACAAAGCGAGGACAACGTTCATTGAAAGTATCACCAAGCATTCGTACCGAGGCAGGATACATGCTGAAATACATCAGATGCGATCGGACCAAGGAGGAACGGTAACAGGTAGGTTCAGTTATAGTAATCCGAACTTACAGCAAATACCAGCACGGCACGGGATTCTCGGCCCACTGATCAGAAGTATATTTATACCTGAAAAAGATTGCCAGTGGGGTATCTTTGATTACTCGCAACAAGAACCACGGCTCGTCGTACATTACGCTAATAAAAATGGTTTTCCAGGTGCGGGAAAGTTTTTAGATTCATATCAAAAAGACAACACTACAGACTTTCATACTATGGTTTCAGAAATAGCTGACATACCTCGTAAGCAGGCTAAAACAATTAATTTAGGGCTATTTTATGGCATGGGTAAGGGTAAACTGATGTCAGAACTTGGTGTTAATATAGAAGAAGCTACAGAACTATTACAAAGTTATCATGAAAAAGTGCCTTTTGTAAAAAAATTAACGTATGATACTCAAGGCATAGCTAATAAAAATGGATTTTTAACCACTATTCAAGGTCGTCGTTGTCGTTTTGACTTATGGGAATCAGAATTAGAATGGGGAAAGAAAGCATTACCTGAAGAGGAAGCTGGAAGAGAGTACGGTAAAAAAACAATTAAACGTGCCTGGACCTACAAAGCATTAAATAAACTAATACAAGGATCTGCAGCAGATCAGATAAAGACTGCTATGATTCATTTACATAGAGAAGGGTATACATCTCACATACAAGTACATGATGAACTTGATTTTTCTGTTGCAAGCGATGCAGATAAGGCTAAGATTAAAGAGATTATGGAAACCTGTCTACCTAAGCTCGAAGTCCCAAGTAAAGTCGACGTAGAATGCGGTGACAACTGGGGCGATGCAGGTGATTAAGATCTGGTTATTAATCTCGATGATCTCTATGCCTGGCATGCCATCCGTTAAGCATACGGCTGAACTTTGGTTTGATGAACCTAAGTGTGAAGCTAGACGCGTTGATATAGAAAATGCTTTATATAATGCTGCGGCAGAACAAGGAATCAATCCTGTATATATCGAAACATGGTGCCTTGAATCAAATATGTTTGTTATTAATAATAGTTGACACTCCCATTATATTAGATTAAAGAAACAATTAAATGAGAATGGTGCAACATTCTCCGAGTATGGCTGAACAACTGTAACAAGGTAGTAAGGCACACTTGATGGAACGATAGGGTCAACTGACTGAAGGGTCCAAGGGTGGTACTGAAGTACTAGTTAACATCAGAAAATGTTGACTTGTCGGGAAAAGGTTGGGGGTAGTCAAAGAACCCCCCTACTCACTTAAAGAAAGGAATAAAATGAAAAATCTTAAAATATTTGAAACTGAAAAAGTTGTATATGAGATTGAATATAACGGGAAAAAGGTAGTTCTTTCTCCTCATCAATTATTTAACCAACCATCTTTTCAAAAAGCAGTGATGTCTCAAACAAATGAGATGCCCTCTACTGTTAAATCAGAAGAATGGAGTAATAAAATTCAACAGATGCTTGAGAAAGGAGAAAAGTATGAGACTTAAAAGAGACTATGAGATGACGTTTAAAGAAGGACTTCGTCTTGGGTTACGTTTGACGCAAGCAAAAGCGTATATACAAA
>JAAHTH010001797.1_pt1 | contig 17600 bp, 18 predicted proteins | sample 6116091 | NCBI WGS metagenome assembly JAAHTH01 (sample SAMN13939990, study PRJNA603662) | sponge metagenome | isolation source: marine sponge | host: Mycale hentscheli | place: New Zealand | collected 2006 | reverse complement strand
ACTTTGAGCACGCGGAACTGGGGCTCTACACAGACGAACAACTCAATCTGGATTGGAACAGGCCCACGTGGTCAGACGGCATCGAGGAACGCAGGGTGTGGATCGTAAAAAATGAACCAGGAACCACGGCCCTCGCTGTAAACTTTCCTGCCCGCACCTACGGCCCAGAGAAAAACGGGGCCATATGGAGGCTGGACTTTGATAGATCCTACGAGGCTATTGAAGTTCGCTTTGATGTCATGTTCAAAAAAAACTTTGGATTTGTCCGGGGTGGCAAGCTCCCTGGTCTCTTCGGGGGTGAAGGCAATACTGGTGGAAATAAACCGACTGGCTCTGACGGTTTTTCTGCCCGCATGATGTGGCGTGAGGACGGCCGTGTTGTGCAATATCTGTATTACCCTGATCAGCCGAATCGTTATGGCCATCAGATACCGTGGATCGACCCGGCGACTAGCAAACAGGTACGGTTTATCCCAGGGCAGTGGCATACGGTTTTCCATCGTCTGTTTATGAATACACCCGGCAAAAAGGATGGCGCACTGTGGGCGTTTTTTGACGACCAACTCGTCTTAAAGATGGACAGTATTAGGTTTCGTGACACTGACGCCTTTTCAATTGACGGCTTCTTGTTTAGTACCTTTTTTGGCGGGGGAGACAGTTCCTGGCAGACCATCGCTGATGAAACAGTGTATTTTGATAACTTCCAGATCAAAGAAATTTCAGACTGATCGGTTCAGTCGTAGCACAGCTGAATCTTCAATTGGTTCTGCTCACTTGCTGGCCGGCACGAGCCAACATTTATTCAGCACGTGTGGCTTTCCTTCAAAACCCATCACATTGGGCGCCTAATCTTAGACGCGAATGACTACGTTAGTCCTCTAAGAACGTATCGTCTGCCTCATACCCCGGTGCGCACGTACAAAGAAAAACTAACTCCTCAGCACCTGTGTTTCGAATAGTGTGCCGTTCGCCAGGAGGAATGGCAATCGCATCACCGGGCCCAACGGCACGAGTTTCTTTACCAAGGGTCATTTCTGCTTCACCAATCAGCATATAGTAAATCTCTTCGGTTACCGCATGGTGATGTGGCGTGGTAGCAGCACCCGGTGCTAGCCGCGCCTCCGCCAGCGACTGTTGCCGGATTGAAGAGTTTCGGTGCGCAAGCAATTCACGAATCGTTGAACCATCAGCTGTTGTGAACGGCACAGTATCCTTTTGATTAATAACATCCATATTTTTTTCCTCCCCTACCGGTGTATCAGCTTGTAAGGTCAAAAGCTAACATCTCTACCATCAACGTCCTGCGTAATACTCGGTATCCCATGAAGAACCCACCCACTCTCGCAATTACTCCTCACACCGAATTAAAGATTTCAAATTCAAGCCTTTACACCTAATGTACCGAGGAACTTCATCAAACAAACCTATTTCTTTGTGTTGTTTTTTTTTGCTGGAGTTACCTTCGAATCAGGAACATCTCGGCCCCCAAAGTATTTATCTCGAATCCATTTTGGCTGCCATTTATCAAGCAATCGAGGCCGCCCTGTCAGATCAATCTCTTTCGCCATTGGGTTTTCTACCGTTAGCGGCAGAGTGTCACCGAGTCTCTCTTGCCAGGATTTCATCTCACCAACAAGGCGCTCTATGTCACTGGCTCGGTCAGGACTTCCCGCAAGGTTTGTCATTTCCAGAGGATCTACCTTTAAATCAAACAAAAGCTGATAATTAATCTCCGGATACACATGAAGCTTCAGGTTTTTGTGACGAATGGTGCGCATCTTATCCTGGTAGGCAAGAAAGACTGAGTTTCGAACTGATTTTTGGGTTCCTTCAAAAACGGAACGAAGATTGTATCCATCAACACCTTCCGGCACCTCAACTCCTGCATATCCACACAGTGTGCGATACAAATCCAGCAGATAGGTCATCGCCATGGTCGAAGTATTTGCAGGTATACCCGGCCCCCGAACCACCAACGGACAACCCATAGAATGCTCATAGACATTTTGCTTCCCAAGCAGTCCGTGGCTTCCTAATGCCAGGCCATGATCAGCCGCATAGACAACAATGGTATTTTCATCAAATCCGAGTGTGTCTATTGCATCGAGAATACGACCTACCTGTCCATCTAACTGGGTAACAAGCCCATAATATTCACAGAGCTGATCGCGAATAACTTCCGGCTGTCGTGGCCAATCTGCTAGCCCTTCATCACGACCTCCACGACTAACCTGCCCGTTATCGAAAGGGTGCTGCGGTAGAAAATTTTCTGGAAGCGGTGGCGGATTGTCGTAGTACGCCTGACGGAATGATTCCGGTGGATTTCTAGGATCATGCGGGGCAGTAAACGCAACATACAGAAAAAAAGGATTGGTACTTTTTTCTTGCGTAACAAGAAAATCAATTGCTGCATCGGCAAAAAGCGTACTCGAAAATCCATCTCCAATACGGCTGTTGGTCAACACGCCCTCTCCAGTGAGATCTTGAAGCGGCACTTTCGTGTGATCACACATGCCACCCATCATAATTGCCTTACCCGACTGAAACCCCCGGGCCAGTGTTGGGCGACCATTGTGCCATTTGCCTACAGCATGCGTTGTATACCCGTTCTTTCCGAGCACCTCTGGCAATAACGGCAGCCCCGTCCAGTTGCGTGTGTCATCAATTCGCATCCAATGCCGTCCAGTCATGATCATTGACCGGCTGGCGACACACACTGCTCCTGAATACGACCCCGCACAATAGTTCTGTCGACAACTCACGCCCTCTTGCGTAAGCCGATCGAGGTTTGGCGTTTGGATATTACTATTCCCATGTGCCGCAATCGTGTCTGCACGCTGATCATCAGCAAACAAGAAAACAATATTTGGCCGATCTGCGCCTTCAGACCTGTCAACACCAACAGAAACCAGCAAACAGAGAACCACACCAAACGCGAATCGGTTCATCGTTCCCCTCCTATAAGCACGTGATGCACGAAATCACCCCGAGTTATGACAAAACTCTTCCAGGTCTTTGGAATCATAATTTCTGCCACCGTTTCTATCTTTTTTCTTGGACGCCATCAACAATAGAGCAGGAGAGGCTGGTATGAGTTCCCGCAACTACAATGTCCACGACGACAGCTACACTCTGGCCAAGCCAAACCCCAGTTCAATCCACTTAGAATGATGTGTCATGCAGAAGTTACCTTATGTACTTGTCTTGCTCACGTGTCTCCATGCAACTTTGACAGGTGCCAGTGAGATCGCCACAACAGACCGACCCAACAAGCCGAATGTTGTCTTGATTCTTACGGATGACCTCGGCTGGCAAGATGTCCACTGTTATGACATTGATGAGCCATCTCCGATGGAAACGCCGAATATTGACCGTCTTGCCTCACAAGGCGTGATGTTCTGGCAAGCGTATTCACCGGCGCCCGTCTGTGCACCAAGCAGGGCAGCGATACTCAGTGGACTCCATCCAGCACGTGGTGAAATGACCTCAGTCGCCGGTGGCATTCCACCACGTCCACGAAGTCTAAATGCTCCACAGATTACACCCTTTTATTTGGCCCGGATGCCCATCGAACGATTCACGCTCGCCGAAGCGCTCAAAACTTCAGGGTACGTCACAGGACATTCCGGAAAATGGCACATCTCTAAAAACCATTATGACTACCCACAACCATACCATCATGGGTTCGATACCTCTGTGCACAACCGCGGCGTGCAGGTTCCCATGAAACCCGATCGCCTCACTGCATTTGCTACCTCAGATTCTCAAGACCCATATCGGCTCGATGAGAATGGATTTCCTTTTGATATCCCACAACAGGCCGCACTCGATTTCTTACGAAACAATAAAGAACGGCCCTTTTTTCTTTACTACGCCACCTGGCTTGTTCACGCACCGATCGTCATGAGAAGTGAATCCCTCCTTGAAAAATATGAAGCCAAACTTGGTGTTACTCTTAAACCAGAACACGCAACAGAGTGGAAAACTCCAGGACAAACCAATCCGTTCTACTGCGCAATGGTTGAACAACTTGATTATTACGTCGGACAAGTGATTCACTACCTCGAAACCACTGAAGACCCTCGATGGCCGGGTCACAAACTCATGGACAACACATATGTCTTTTTTACATCTGACAATGGTGGCATGGAGGGTAGCAGAGATGAAATTTATACAGACAACCTGCCGCTCGATCGTGGAAAGATATCTCTCAAAGAGGGAGGCACCCGGGTTCCTCTTGTCATCACTGGCCCAGATATCCCCCAGTCTGTGCAAAGTGATGTGATGGTCAACGGACTCGACCTATACCCAACCATCCTCACGCTGACCGGCTCAACAGCGCCGAAAGACAAAACCTTCGATGGCTGTGACCTGAGCCCGCTACTCAAACAAGACCCCACGAACCCTGAACTCGTGCGAACCCAATCGGGAACAGTTCGAGACACCATGTTCTGGCACTTTCCACACGCTGAAAACTCATCATCAATAAGAAAAGGTGACTTCAAGCTATTTCGCCACTATCAGGCACGCTCTCCAGAACATGTTGAGTCGCTTTACAGACTTTACGCACCACACCAGTCCAACCCGAGAGGTGATATCGAGGAAGCAAAGGACCTCTCTGAAGCAATTCCTGAAACGAAAGAGATTCTTTCCGTCGAGCTATCAAAGGTGATTGCTGAGATGGGGGGCAGGGAACCATACTTCAACCCTTATGCCTCAGGTCTTCCAAAAAACAATCGATCTCCTCAAATCACTGGACATGTACTGAAGAATAATCGGGCTGTAGTGTCTTTTGAGAAAAGAGGCGCCGATATCAAATACGCCGATCTCATCTACACGCCAAACGAGGGCCGAGAATGGCTTCGCGCTTCCGGAACGATCGGACCAACAGAGGCAGTCTTCGACCTTCCAACGGGAACAACGCAGTACTTTTTCAATCTAATCGATGAAAATAACTTTCTGACCATTTACCCGCCACTTGATGACGCGACATTGACCAAAGAAAACCGTAGCATCGTAGACATTGCTCTATCAGCGGGGTTTCCAGAACCCACAAAAGACGAGACTTTCTCGCTGGCACAAACATACCGCACCAGACTGTCGGCTACGCCTTTGGAAAATCAACTCGCCACCTGCGACTTTGAAGGCGACGACCTCAGCCACCTGAACCTTGCCGGGACTGGAAGTGACCTCACACAAGAATTCTCTGCTACAGGTACGCAAAGCCTTGCAATGAAAGAATGCCGGGAGAACAAAAGACCATGGATGCCACTCGTGAGTATCCCTCTTCTTACGGAAGAGCAGGGACCACCGTCTGGGTACCAGATTTCATTTGATGCCATGCTCGACAAAGAACGTCCTGGAACTTTTTCCTTCAGCATACGTGGCACCAATTCAACGAATAGCACAACAAACCTTGCTACGATTGACGTTGCTCAAGATGGCATACGAGCCAACACCTTTCTCATCGCACCAATTGAGTCTGGAACATGGATTCATTTCGACCTTCAATTTGACTCGAGTCAGACTTCTGATCGAATGATTCGGGTATTGGTAACCACAGAGCATGGTGATATGTGGCAGCAGAACGTTCCTGCCGAAGACTACCTCTTCGATCGTGCGACGAACATTCAAATTATTTCCTTAGGCGACCCGAATACGAAGGTGTACATCGACAACGTTGTCATCACCTCGAATACCAGTAAAAGCTAAAGAAAAATCGCTACAAAACGTGTTCATACCAGACGACATTCCGACTGCCTCGACCAGCAACAAGAAGATCGAGATCCCCGTCACGGTCCATGTCTACGGCGCGAATGTCATACGCTTCCTGTTCACGGCCAACGACATGTTTTGAAAAGTTCCCTCTGCCATCATTTTCATACCAGGCTGCCTCCCGGCTTCCAAAGGCACATGTTGCCGCGTCTTTATCACCATCCCCGTCTATATCGACGGCAACGAGACAGTGCGGTTCCTGGATCAAAGAGTCAATGTCGTGCACCTTCCAGTCCGGCCCCTCAAACCAGATAACGCCCACGCCATGTCCACGCGAGGCAACAAGGTCCATCACACCATCTCCGTTCACGTCAACCGGATGAATATTGGTAGCTCCGGGCTCTTTATCACTCACGGAATGTTTTACCCAGGGGCCCGTCGGGTCCAGGGGTGACTCCCACCAGGCAAACCACTCCCCCTGCGATGCTGACCGGGGCCCTCCCTTGGCTCCTGTTGCCGCATCGAGAAGACCATCACCATTGATATCACCGACACCGATATAATGCGTCAACCCCGGCGCATCTCTGTCTGCAAAAACATTAAGCTTCCATCGACCAGCCTGACGAGGGTTTTCTGGCACAGCAAACCATACGAGTGATTCGGGGTAGGGCTCCTTCGGCTGGGCACTGGTTGCAAACAGTTCCCACTGGCCATCATTGCCAATATCACCCTTCATCAACCCGTGTATACCATGAATTGTTTCATCAATCAGATGCGTGTGCCATCGCTCTCCCAGGGCATGTGCTGGCTGCTCTAACCAGACCACCTGCCCGGGATTGTAGCGAGCAGCTATGTAGTCAAGATCGCCATCGTTATCGACATCAAAAGACTCACTGTGGATGTACCACTTAAACTCAGGATGCTCGTAGAGAACAACTTCCTGCCAATCTGGAGCAACAAATAATCGGGTCATACCTCCTGAGTCCGAAATGACATCTGGTAGGCCATCGCCGGAGAAGTCTCCTGCAACAGCTGTCATTGCCTGTTCGCCTTCATGAATAACGTGACGCACCCAGTGTGATTCTGCAGAGCAGGCTGGCAAGGCTGAACCGATCAGCACCAGCCCACCTATCACGCAACATAGCAGGTAAGACGGTCTATTTATTTTTCTAGAATTCCGACGACTGCCCATGCTGTCCCCCAGTAGTTCGCTGTTTCAGTTGGTTGATTGTCAGCTTTTCGTTTTGTCCCTGGAACACGCCACGACCCATCTTCCAACTGCGTCTGAACGAGAAACTGGTCGCCCGCCTTCAGGGCAGCAGCCAGTCCGTCGGCTTTCCCTGCTACCCGCAAGGCATAGAGTGCAATTCCTGTGGCTAATGCATCACTCGGCTGATCTGAAATCCAACCCCACCCACCATCGGTCTTTTGTCGATTAAGAAGTTCTTTTGTTCTTTCCTGAAGCGTGTTTGTATTGACGAATTCCGCAAGTAACAGGCGTGCGGCACAGCATTCCGTCGAAACTGCAGGCGTATTCTCGAATAGCGATGAATCGATATCAAATTCTTGTATGCCATGACCTTGCCGAAGAAGTGCCAACACCACCCACATGGAACTTACACGGTTGGTCTCTTCAAGCGGTCGCTTCTGTGCCGGCAACTGCCCGCACGCATCCCAGAGTCCATTCTTCTTCTGGTTGGCAATCAGTGCGTCCGAAAAAGTCATTTCCCACTTGGCATCTGAAACACCGTTGCCACCTAAGCCAAGTAGTAACATGCTCATCGTATCCGTGTTACCTTTCAGTGCGCTTGCCAGCTGAAACGACTCACTCTCTTCTGGTGCATCAAACGACTCCGGACGAACCGACCATTGCTTATGCCCCTGAAGCCGGTTGGTATCGACTGCAAATCCACTATCCTTCGCCGTGGTGAGGCTCCACACCATTAACGGAACTTGGTGACACGACACACAGCCACGCTCATCAATCCATCGTTCACCTTCTTCCCAGAGATACGGCAACGCCTTCTGGACTGCCGACGTAACGTCTCTGCTGTGCAGAACCGACTTCCCGGAGGGTTCTGGCTCGGCACCACGCATGCTACTGAATAAACTAACACCGACAACAACACAGCCACTTTGAAGAAGCCTTCGCAAAATTTGTGTCTTTGTCTGCATAGCACATCACCATTCCGAAACGGTTACTCTGTTTTCCCACGATGCCTGGGACCACGACTTGAAACAGCTTTCTCTGCGTGCTTCCTACAAGAAGATAATTCCCTGTTGAACCAAACCAGAGCGGCAGTCTCTAATCTAACAGGCTTCGTCATCCCCACCTAGCTCGCCTGACACCATCTCGTTCTCTCGGTGACCTATCACGACACATTCCATCCAACCGCCGCAGCGTGCAGCTCGTGCCCCTGTCCTTGCATGGATTTTTCTCGATTGGGCAGCGAGCGGGTTCTCGACCATCTCGATAACCCTCTTAGTCGCCTACTTCAACCAAATCGCTTTTGCTGACGGACGATGGGGCCTTCCTGGAGGTGTGTTGTGGGCGTGGACTCTCGCAGCAACCATGCTCTGCTCAGCGCTTGTATCACCGTTTTTATCAGCCTGGGTGGATCGACGCCACGTGCACCAACGAGCGGTCGTGACTAGTTCCATGCTCGGTGCAGCGGCATGCATTGCCCTTGCCCTACTGCCATCGACATCACAACTCGGGATTATTGCCGCGATCATTGTTGCAACGGTGTCATTTGATATGGCCTCGATTTTCACAGCAAGCCTGCTTCCTAAACTTGCCCAAGGCCGTGCTGCTGACACGTTATCCTCGGTTGGGTTCGCCGCAGGGTACGGTGGTGGGGCAATTGCACTCATTCTCGCAACAAGCCTTATTGCTGCGCGAGAATCTTTTGGACTTTCAGCAGCTGGGGCACTTCGTGGCTCTTTCGCAATCATGGGACTCTGGTGGTTCATTTTTTCATTACCCACCGCATGTGTGCGTATGGGGACAACATCAACACAGAACCATGGCGGAACCAGCGCGACAGAACTTATCCTGTTCCTTAAGAAAGTCTTCCCGATCAATCAAAACAGCAGCCATATTTCAGGTTTTGGCTGGCTGATGCTTGGCGCGGTCACTATTTTGGGTGTCGTTCAGACTGCAATCCCTCAATTTTCAAATGTGGCTCTGGAAACATTTCACCTCAAGCCCCCTCAACTCGTTCAGCTTGTTCTTCTCGTGCAATTCATAGCCCTGCCGGGGGCAATCCTCATCGGCTGGTTATCAGGTATTTGGAGTCGTTACGGAGCAGCCAATATCTGCCTCGCAGGATGGTCACTCGTTCTTGGATTGGCCTGGGGCATTGGCTCTATTCCGCAGCTTTACGCATTGGCAGTTTTGCTGGCTTTGGTGCTTGGCGGAATACAAAGTGTGCTGCGCGCCATGCTTGCGGTTTCAGCACCCCCGGGGCATCATGCGGCAACTTTTGGAGTCATGCAAGTCGGTACAAAACTAACTGGCTTCTTTGCTAGTCTTATTTTCGGATGGGCCTATATGGCGTCAGGGGTACCACGAGCTGGCCTCGTTATTCTACTTGTACAACTGATAGTCGGATGGTGGCTTCTCTCTCGTGCTCAAAAGAAAACTGTCACACCCTAATTACTGAACGTACACGCGCACGGCTAAATCCATCCCTCGTGGACGATTTTCTTTAGGCCGACTGGTATCTTTTTTGTCCGAATGCCTACATACACTGCAGATACGGAAAGCCACGTTGGGGCGCGCGTCTCAGCTCATAAGCCAGAAGAATTCCTTCGAACATCTTATAACCGACGTCCTGCTCATATTTTCGACTCCCCAAACATACAAATGCTGAAGGGGACCAGTCCGCCGGGCTTCGCAACGGAATATACCCGTTCCTGCTGCAAGCCTTTTTGATGATGAGTCGGCATACCATCTGCCACCTTTATCAGAATCAATCACCCCTTCAATAAATTCTTTTTGTGACCATCAGGTTTTGAATCGGCCTACCATTAACCTCAATTCGTTGTGGGATTCATCCGGAACTCTGGCGTGTTGGTCGTGAGGAACCTCTTGTTGATGCAGAAAACATCTCTTGAATCGCGGCATGGTGACGTGTATCTGCTCTTGAATCAAATCCCCACAGTTCGTTACGGTCTTTGCAACTGGGAATCCGCGATTGGGCAGAGCAGAGGAAAGGTAACTTTTAATGGACATTTTTCATTGCAAGTTTTGCTTGTTCGTTCGATACCGGCAAACGACATTTCTTATAGTCGGCATGCTTATGCTTTGCGTCATGGTCATGTGTTCGGCCCTTCAAGCCCAAGACACACGCAAAGAGCGAACTATTAACGGTCATCCAGCCCTCCTCGATTCACCAACGCACACTTCTACGTCATCTGGTCGTATCGGGGATGCGATCAATGTTGCCTTTATCGGGTCCGAAGAAGAACTCCATCACATGCTTTCAACATCGGGTTGGAATGCTGCAGATCCGAAGACTTCGAAGACTTCTTTTCGCATTGCTGCTGACGTTGTCCTACGGAAACCTTATCCTCACGCCCCGGTGAGCAATCTCTACCTCTGGGGGCGCAAACAAGATGCAGCATTTGAGCAGCCAGTTGGGAACAGCCCAAAACAACGTCACCATGTCCGCTTCTGGCAGTCTGATAAAGTAGATTCAAACTCAAAACCACTTTGGTTGGGGGCGGCAACGTACGATGAACGTGTTGAAATCAGCCGCACCACTGGAGGAATTACTCACAAGATTTCTCCCAACATCGATCAGGAACGTAATAAACTCGTCAACGATGCAATCGCAGCAGGAAAGCTCGATGGGTACTACTGGGTAGAAGAGTTCCACCGGCTTGCCAAAGGAAAAAACGGTGGGGGTGATCCCTATTTTACTGACAAAAGACTTGCTGTCGGAGTCATCGATATCCGTCGCTAACCAATTTACAAAACTTCACGGAAGTAGAGCGAGACGTTCCTTCACCGCATGCACTACGGAAGCATCTGTGCATGAACCACGAGAAAAGGTTTCTTGTTCTGAACACGTTGAAGTGAGATTAAATTTTTTAGCGACGCTTCCATGCAAGGTTTGCCTTGTCAATATCACGGCTCACCTCACCACCAATGTGAGAACAACGACTGGCAAATAGGACTGCAGCTTCATCGATACGCTTTGCCTGTTCTGGATCCAGTCCCTTCAGGGACTGACGGAATACGTCCCATGCGGCCAGAACTCGTTCTTTACCGTCAGCAACGACAACGATCGCCTCGTTGTTTTTTAGCACGAGGTGCTCACCAAAGTCGTCAATGACAAACCCGTTTTTTCCTGCCCTGTGCCGTTCAATGGGGCCGCTTATATCTGCACCATTCATGGCGATATGTTTGGCGTGTTGTTCACGTTGCGCTGCTTCTATGCCGTCTGTCATGACTACCCTCGATTGTTTCATACTGTCTTGTTGAGAAAGTTTACCCGGCACCACTCCGCGGAGTCGACCACAGTTATGCGTCGCCACCTGACCCCCATTCATTGCTGGCACGACGGCATTTTTCCCTTGTGCCTTGTAGGTTCTGCGAGATTATAAAATCCAGACTCTTCCAATGCGTTGATTCGCTATCCCCACTCACGCACATGTGACTGGTTTTATTTTCATTCCATGTCGGAAACAGACGGCTGTTCCAACTCACTTGGCCTTCGACGGTGGAGACACCAGAACGAAAAACCAGACAATGAAAAAAACCCCCAGACACATGCCCACTGAACACAACTTTGGCCAAATGATTCATAGGGAAAACTGTTATCACCCCGACATCCATCAATCTGTTGTTGTATACCCACTTGCCAGAGGTTAATACCTGACCAGAGCAGCAAGACCCAAGCAGAGAATGCACATGCCACTAAAACACGTAGTAGGTCGCAAGCTAGTTTCATCTTGATCTCCGAAAAATATGGTATGGCTAGCAATGAGGTTCCTCAAACCATTAAATGCTTATTGGGAATCAATATGCAATACTCCAGTCTTCCGACACAAGACTATTGTGATCGGATGACCGACTAGTCGTTCACTCCCTATATTCGGAGACAGACAATGCAACGGACACTCTTCATCGCAACGATGGTGACACTCACAGCTGTTACGAATGCGACGGAACCTGTGGTGCAGGTACTGATTGGTTCTCACGACGCAGACCCCGGGGAAACGATCGCGCCTGGCAAACTCAGCTTTCCCTTCGGCATCGACTTTGATTCAGCTGGAAACATGATCATCGTCGAGTACAAGGGCGGCAGAATTTTCAAACAAACCCCAGCGGGAAAGCTTTCACAAATCGGTGGACTCGGCCGTGCTGGGTATGAAGGCGACGGTGGTCCGGTGTCAGAAGCGTCGTTCAACAACATGCATAACGTGGCCATTGGCCCCGATGACTCCCTCTATATTTCCGATCACGCCAACCACGCAATCCGCCGCGTTGACAGCATAGGAAACGTATCAACCTATGCCGGTGGGACAGCAGGATTCGCAGGCGATGGGAAGACGGTCGAACACGCGAAGTTCAACATGGCGATCAGCGTGTCAATAAGTCCAGATAAGAAATATCTGTTGGTTGCCGACATCAAAAACCGTCGTATTCGACGGATTACACTCGCCACCGGCCGCATTGAGACCATTGCAGGAAACGGCGATCGCGGTATTCCGAGAGATAATGCACTCGCAACGATGGCACCACTTGTCGATCCCCGTGCTGCGGCGTACGACAAAGCCGGCAATCTTTACATCGTTGAACGCAGTGGCAATGCACTACGTGTAATTGATACCGCTGGCAAGGTGCGAACCGTGGCCGGCAGCGGCAAGAAGGGTAGGGCCGACGGTGCTGGCAACGGTGCCACTCTCAATGGCCCCAAGCACCTGGCGATTGACCCATCAGGTGCCGCGTATATCGCCGATGACAATAACAACTTGGTTCGTTGTTTTGACCCGAACACCGGTGTCCTCACCACGGTGCTTGGCGATGGTGAATTCAAGTTGAATCGGCCACATGGTGTCCAGGTACACGACGGCTGGCTCTATATTGCCGATAGTTGGAACCATCGTGTCGTGCGACTGAAGCTTGCTACAAAATAGAGACAGGCTCCACCGTCTCGCTAATCATTTTTTTGGGAGGGTGTGTATAGTAGCGGCATTCATACACCAGCTATACAGAAGGCACCCAACCCATTTAATTGTGATGAATTGAAGGGCGGAATTGAATAAGTGCTTCGACAGATTCCATACGGGGTTGCGTAAAAATGAATACTATTATTTTGTTTATGGAGTATCTACTCGCTCCAATTCGTGTTGTTCGTATACGGATCATACAAATCAGACGCTCACTATTAAAACGTCGTGAAACCCGACTCCGGAAACGTTTGGAAAGAATCGTTAATACGCCACCCATTCCACATGAGGAGGAATGATGTTTGAAAATACGAACATGGTATGCCCATGGTGTGGGGGTGAATTGCCAGGAAAGCCGGGGCAGTATGTGAAGTGTCGCCATTGTGGTTCAGATATCGTTTGGCGCGACGGTAGGACATTCAAAACAAACGTACAGGCATCCTTCCCAAATCCAATCGTTCGAGCAGTTCCAGCCAATCTGCAACCATCAACAGAGCCCCCACCACAAAAATATTCTGAACCATCACCTGAAGCATGGTGGCTCTAAAAAGTCGACAACGGATAAACACACCACCAAATTCATGCACGGAGGCACAATGAGATTCCTAGTCTTTTTAAGTCTGTTTTTAGTCATGGTCTTGTGTGGGTGTTCGCCAGATGCATCCATCCATGATTTTCAAAAGGTCAAGGCAGGAATGACGGAAGACGAAGTAAAGAAAATCATGAGCGTCGATGCAGACGGACACATGTACCTTGATAAGACTCCCCTGTATTTCAGCTACAGAATCAACGGTGAATATTGGACAATTGAGTTTCAGAACGGAATAGTCGCAGAAAAACATAAACGCGAAGGCCCATTATTCTAAACGGCAACAACCCTCCAAAATCCACACGGGGACTCAATACGAAATTGGACAAAGCATAATGTAAGCGAAGCAATTGTCAGAGGACACACAGATGAGTGACAACACTAAAGCTGATTGAGAAGAACGTAGCTCAAGGTGTACTTAGTACAATACAAGCCAAGTCGCTAACAAACGTACATATTGACCGACTTAACATACTCCGCAGCCACTCTGATTTCTCTTCCTTTAAAGTACTGCGTGCAGTGACGGACTGTTCAATGAAGATCAACTAGTGTGTACATCAGCAGGCAGAAGAGAGACCATATTTCAACATGAGCATTGTGCGAGGCAACAAGCTAATGGCCGATTGAAGCGAATGGCCATGTTTCAGATTTCAGATTGGTTTCCATTGTTTTCCTGCATTTGTAGCATCGCCTTGTTGAACTTTTTCCCCAATTCGGTGTCGTACGGAATGGCGTATTGAATACCAACGATTCCTTCAGCGGCCCAAAGCGTCAGAAAATCATTCGGTAATTTCCATTTTATGGATCCAATGTCGTCATTGGTGTACTCACCTTCTCCGTACTTCGCAGTAAGTTTGCTTTTCAGCAGACTGTATTCGTCATGACTAGCCCAATCCGAGGTTCGATTTGCTTCCATGGCGATGGGCGTCCATTCACCACCGAGTTGTGATTGTGCGGATAAAAAAATACTAACTAATTCATTTTCGTAAAAAACAAAAGTAACTCCGTACGGCAGGCCGTCCACCTCTGTCTTTCCTACTAAATAGTTGAGTGTCTTTTCTTGTTGATGACGAACCAATTCACCTTGAAATTTAGTCTTTATAATCGAAAACGAATCTTTCCATTCGTAATCTTGTTGTTGATGTGTACTAACACTTTCAAATTTAGAACAACCACAATACAAAACCATCAAGCAAAGTAGTACATACCGCATAGTCAAAATCCTCCCCCAACTATTGGAAATAATCGTCAAAGATAAATATCCCGGGAATAAAACTGTTTTACCCTCTGCGGGAGCTGTTGGAAACCAACCAAATAAGTCATTGCCAGTTTCTTTTTCTACCAAGAGAGATCCGGTCTTTACTTTGTTTCTATCGCTTTCTGTCTAATTTGTTCCTCAGCCCAGAGGTTTGCGACATGAATTGCGACCTAATTCTGCATCAACCTCCACCAATCATGCCTGAATCAGGAAGCTTTCACTCCCTCGTTTGTGCAAATTTTAATGGTATGCGAAGATGAAATTCCAATTCTCTAGGCTAAGAAGTAGGCCAGCACATGCGATGATGTTAAAGGAATTGCGGGATATCGTTTATGAACCATGCGAAAAGTATCTACTGTGCCGGTCTGGGTCTTCTCTTAACGGTTACGTCAAACGGATGTCTCGAGCCGACTGGTTCTACAACACCCAAGACGACGGTTCAGACCCGCAAGACAATTGGCAAAACAACTCAGAACATATTAGAGTTGGAAGCAGCCCGTCAGGCGGGGGGCGTCCCTGCCTCAATGGCTATTACCAGCTCGGGGATTGGTGTCACTGCTGATGCCTACCGTACCAGTGTCGGCACGATGGCCGTACTGGCCGTCGAACAGAAGATGCAGATGCATCGGGCTCAATTTGGCAAACTACCTGAAACCTACGAGAGTTTCATGGACAGCATCATTAGCCCTGGAAAGCCCGATGGCTTGCGACTGCCGATGCTGCCGTACTACCAGGAGTATGCCTACGATCCGACAAGCTACAAACTGATCGTTATAGAATTCCCTGACAAAAAAAAGCCCTAAATACTATGGTTGATGGCTTCAGCAGCAAATCGTGTACATTCATAATGCCAATCCTGCCATGAACACCCGCAAAGGGCTCCCTGCAGGTATCTTCCACTAGCCATTTTCTGCCGTTCGCTTTTTGGCTCTTTCTTCACTCAGACCGTACCTACCAGCGTTAAATGCCTGTGCCACTGGTGCGTGTTTTGGCTAACCGCGGGGTTTCGCGAACTGCCTACCGTGCGTGGCGTAATGTCAGCATGAAACATAAATCACTTTTCACGTTTGGCGATTGCGACCAGTATGAAGTAATCGAAACGCAGTGCGTTGCCTGTCACGGTGAACTCATGTTTATAGAAGAAACAGACACACTATCGTTGCCAATTTGCCTCGTGTGCGAGAACGCTTTGAAGGCTTGTGAGCGTGACTTAGACCTAAATGAGGAGGAATAGAGAAATGTGTTTAGACAGAACTGACGCGGTGTTCTTTGGCTTTTTTGCTTTGGTGATTGCTTTGCAGACTATCTGGGGAGCCGATCTTTTGAGCAGTTTGGTTCTGCCATCAGTCAACTAGACATGAACAACGAGGAGTAAAGAATAAATGAACAAACACAATAAGGGCGAAGAATTAGAACCGCTTGTTGTACTTTTGTTATTTGCTTTTTCCGTTTGGCTGATCTCTACAAATGCAAACGCCATAACTGAAAGTGGACGTTACGTTATCGGGTTTGGTGCGATTACTATTTTATCCACCATTGTCGCGTTTTCTGTGTTGGGTGGCAGGCATCTAGGTAAGCGTCTGGACAAGTAGCCAGTTCTTTTTGTCATCATCGCCTCCACCAGAAAATTCCATATCAGCACCGTAAGAAATAAACAGAGCTTGCGCCTGTGAATTACGGCCAAGGCTGTATTCAATAAATGTAGATGCTCTTGCTGCAATGCACCTTGCAACCGTGGCAGGGGTGATGCTGAAAAGTTTCATGCACTTATCCGAAAAGCGCCGTAACTTATTTTCCGATTGCTACTTTCTTGGATGCGCTTTTCGGATAATCAACTGGAAAGCCTTCTTTCTTATGGTTAACCACTCCGCGTTACGTATTTCGGATAAAGCACGATGGCGGTGAACTAGTTACATAACCTCACCGTATCGCTAGTAACTTCCGCAACTAATACCCCGTCAAGTTTTGCTCTGCCTTTCGCATGCTTGACGGGGTGTTGCTTAGATACAAACACACACAAGAAATAACTGCAATGGAAGAAACCATTCAAAAACAGGTCCGCCGTATTCAGGAATTGACGAACAACCAGAAGAAAAGATTTCTCAAGATCTATTTTCATAGCAGCCACCATCTAATTGTCGATGGCGTCGTGCAAAAGGCTGATCCTAAATAACCGTCTGTAGTAGTGGCCCGTCCTCAACAACTCATAAAGGGAATTGCAAATGAATACTAAACAGCAAATAGTACTTGTTGTCTTTTCTGTCGGATTTCTGATTTTTCTGATACTAGCCTTTGATTCACTACCAACTCATGACATGAGCAACCGTAATGTTGTTGTCCGTGCAAAGCCCCAGCCGTTATCGCTAAAAACGTTAGCCCGAATTGTGCGTTACTGTGAGGAGAACGATAAACCCATGCATCCGGGAATCGTTCGATGGGCGGCAGCATCATTGACTAGTGATTACAACCAGTTGGCACAAACTGAAAGCAGTACGGCGGCTGGACTGTTTCAGAGTGAAAAAAAGTAGTAGTGGCCCGTCCGTAGGTTTCGTCATTTCCCTGCGGGCGGGCTTTCTCATGCGCAGTCTGAAAAACTGTACCCATGCAAGACGATCCACCGGAAGACACAGAAGACGAATTTGACGGCATGTTGGAAGACGCACCATCAACCGGTCCGCACATGCCAAGATAAAAGGGCGGCGACGAATAAACACCACCAAATATGTACGGGGAGGAATGATGGCAAACGAAGCAGATGAGACCCCAGAAGAGATTGTGGAACACTTGGCCGAATTGGGTTCCCATTCACAAGACGATGATCCTCAAGACGACGGACTTGACGATGTTCTAGAAGAT
>JAAHTH010001796.1_pt1 | contig 17602 bp, 17 predicted proteins | sample 6116091 | NCBI WGS metagenome assembly JAAHTH01 (sample SAMN13939990, study PRJNA603662) | sponge metagenome | isolation source: marine sponge | host: Mycale hentscheli | place: New Zealand | collected 2006 | reverse complement strand
CCTAATCATTTTCTACTTGAGTTTCTGGGGTTTCTTCTTCCTTTTCCTTCTGTAAGTTTTTGTCTATTTTAGCTAATTCTATTAATAAGCCTGTCACATTACTAACAATGAAAGCCTCATCTACATTATTAAATAAAAGTTTAGCTTTTTGTTTATTTGAAAATTTCTGATTATTCGCCACTTCAACTATTATAGAACTTCCTCCGTAAAAATGTCCATAAAAAGTAGAAAAAGCAAAATTATTATATACGGCTTCAAAAGAAGCAGAATTAGCAGTTTGAATTGAAAATACTTCATTATTTTTATTAATAAGATTTAAACCGGCGTTTTTTTTATATGCCTCTGCTTCAGTTAGATTTCCAACTGCTTCATATTTTCTATTTATTCCCGAATTAAAAATAAACATATCATTTAAAGATAGTAATAATGCCTTTATAATATTGTTATTAATAAATTCTTGCTGTTTAAGTCCTTCAAGTGCTTCAATGTCAAAGAATTCTTTTAGAAGTTTTGCATTGTCAGAGGTTTTACCATTACCCCCACTCATATTACCTATATTAAAATAAAGATCACTTGAGAGAAGTTTAATTAGACTTGGTACGGCTAAAATTGTATCTAATGGGCTCCCAGTAGTTCCAACTTTTAGTATTTCACCTTTAAGAATAGCAGTTAGGGGAACTAATTGGTTGGGGCCCTTTTTAGGATCTTCATACCATTTAAATAAAGGATTATCTCCTCCAAAGTAAGTATTATTATTATCTGTTTTTAAAAATTTAATAAATTTTCTTATCCCTTCTTGAACACCCGGAAAAATTGTATTGAATTGATCATTAGTGATTTTATTAAAAGCAATTTCTCCATCTTCTCCTTGGGGAAGTGAACTTATAGTGGCTTTTATTTGGGCTCTAGCTGAATCAATTCCACCATTAGGTTTTACAACTGGGTCTAAATTAATTTTTAAAGACTCAGCTATACTACCTAAACTCATTATTTCAACTTTTATATCATAACTTCCATCCTTTTGAAAATCCCATGAAAAATTTGATATAGTACCAAATGCACCATCATAATTACCTCCAGTTTCTTCTCTTCTTTTTTCTATTTTTGGTAACCACTCACTATAATCACTTTTATCATATTTGTCATTAAACCACTCACTGTCTATTAATGTGTCTTCCATAGGTTGTAAAGAACCACTACTATCATAATATTTATTCCATCCCCACTCAATAAAAACTGTGTATCCTAATCTTAAGTATAAAACATCAATTATATCAAATTGTTCTCTATTATGGGCTTTAATATTTAATGTTGCTTTTTTAATTGAGCCTCGATTTAAACATCTAAACTCCATATCTGTAATACCAGGCATAGGAGAGTAACCAAATTTAGTTCCTCCAACACCATAAACCGGGTTAGGATTATTTGATAAATTCTTTACACCTGATCTTTGTAAGGGTTTTTTTCCTTCAAAATTAGATAAACCATTAAATAAAACATAATTTATAGCTAAGTCTTTTCCTGTAGTTATATTAGCATCAGTAATTAAAGAATTATCATTTTTCTTTAATAAGTCTAATCTAGTATCTTTTAAGAAAACTCCAGATGCCATTTTTATCCAAGCATTTTTATTACTTAAATATTGAATTTCATCTAGTGATCTTTCTGATTTACCTTGAATTTTTTGTCTATGTTTAATTTGTTTATTAACATAGTCTTCAAAAGGTTCTCCTATTAAATTTCCTGCCATAACTTACTCATTTTCATTTATAGCCCTAAAAGCCGCCAATGAAGGAGTTGGATTAGCTGGAATTCTAATTTGTTCTCCCACTGGAGGTATTAAGGACATTTGATTTAATGTACCATTTGCTGATGATATAATCCACCATAAATCTACTCTACCATAGTATTGTAGAGCTAAAATGTCATATCTATCCCCTACTGTTGTGTATACATAAATATCACTAAATTCTCTAGGGATATCAGGATATCTAACAGTTTTATAAATTCTTTCTCCATCAGGAGCTATTGTTTTTGGTATGTTTGTATAACGTGCCATTAGGAATCATAATTTGTTGAACTAGCTTTTAAAGCTATGAATCTTGAAGGACCATTTTCCAATTTATTTTGATATTTAGGTATAAATTTATGAATTGGAGTAAATGACATTTCTACATTAATAATATGAGGTAATTCTTTTACTGAGCTATCACCATCCCCTGGATTATCTATTTCACCAGATTCAATGGCTATTTCCCAAGGTGATTCTTGTGGAGGAGTTAGACTTAAAGAAGTTATAAATCCGGGTTGTTCATATAACCAACCACCTAAAGTTAAAGTAGTTATTACACCACCCATGTAGCCTGAGTCTCCATAATCTGGGGCTAATGTTGAAGCTAGGTAATTTAACTTTTTATATTGGGGAATTAATTCTTCTTTAGATTGAGCTGCTACAGTAAATCCAACACTTACTTCTCTTGTGAATTTTGAGTATTTATATAAATCTTCTCCTCTACCCATATAGGAAATTGAATCCAATGATGAACCATAATTATCAGTAAAAGAATTTATAAATGCTCTAAAATGCATGTAAGTTTTTGTCCCATCTCTATTTAAAGCAGCTATTCTAAATTTAACAAAGTCATTATATTCTTTTGATTTATAGGGGCTTGATCCTGTGTAAATTTTACTAGCATTTATTAAATCTACACCTTTATAACCTGAGATTCCTTGTTTACCACTATCATAGTTACTTCTATTTCCTCTTTGACCTGGAGAAGCTAATCCAACTCTAGAACCAACTTTTCCTTCCATTTTTTGTTTGTCAGCAGAGTAATTTGGGGCAAATCCCATTATTTTTTTAGCATTGTCTTTTTTATCTCCTTTTAATAAAGGCTCTCTAAAGTCTTGGATTTTTGTGGAAGTTGGATTTGAAGAGTTATTTAAAGATTTTTGTTCTTCTATTTTTTCTTGATCCCAAGTGACAGTACCATTATCATAAATTCTTCGTGTTGATTGAAGTGGGAATGTTGAATTATCATTTAAAGAAAATTTATTATAAACACTAGTTTGAAATTCTCTACCAAACCTACCATCATTTTCATCATTTAATCCAATTTCTATACTTTCTGGGTTGAATTCATTTTTAAAAATTGTAGTTACTCCTCTACTTGATAGAGGACTGTAAGAGGGAAGTTTAGTTCTATCAGTTTTAGAGTTTTTAACTCCTTGGAAAACACCAAAACCAAACTTAGACTGTGGTGGGGGGAGAGGAGGAAGACCTAGGAGGGATCGAAAGTTAGTTGTTGAAGAGATTGTAGATTGAATGAGTTTTGTATTAAAAAAACCTGTTTTTCTTAATTTATCATTATTTAATCCTGTTCTTTCAATATTTCCTCTATTTGTTGTAGCAAATTCTATATTAGTATCACCTATACCTAAAATTGAATTAGGACCCCCAGGATATGAAGTAAGTAATGGGTTAATATCACTAAGGTTGTTTATTTTATTTTTAGTGTAATCAACTAATCTATTTCCTTCTCCACTTCCATCCCCTACAACTTCATTTACAATATCTAAGTATGTTGTTACTCCTTTTATAGGATTTACACCTTGCTTATAAACATGAGCTCCAGTAAATCCAATTCCAGCTTGAGCTAGAGTTGATAGAGGTGTGTAAGCCCCTTCATTTAAAGCTGTTGGTGAGGCTTGAGTTCGAACTCCAATTCTTGATAAGAGGTTTTGCTTAGCTACAAATAAAACCCCACTTGGAGACTTCAAATCACCAAAAAATTTAGTCAATCTAGCTACATCTACTCCAGCATCTAAGGGAGCATTTAATCCTCCTCTAAATAAAAAGTCTTCAGACTGTGGAATTATGTTATTGTCAATTGGATTTTTAATGTAAGGTTGACCACTATTTCCCCCGCCCGGTCTGTCACTTGCAGGTGCTTGACCAAATTTATAGTCTTTAAGGTTGGTTTGTAGGTCTAATAATCCCATTAAAATGACGCTCCCTCAGGTGTGTTTGCTCTGTAGTTATTAGCTGGAGTTAATCCATCTAAGTCTAATGTTGAGGGTGATGGCTTCCCTACTTGAGATGGTACTCCATTTATAGAGTATTGATCGTGTAGTTTTGATGCATCTGTTGCTCCTACAGGTGTTGGAGGTGTATTTACTCCATTTGGATTAAATGGTGTTCCTGTTGTTGTTAATTTATCTAGTATTCCCATGATATTATGTTTTGTTATAAATATTAAATTTATTAAGCTTGGTTGTAAGTTTCATTTTGAATTCCTGTATTAACTTTATCACCAGCCATTGTAATGTTTTTACCTGATTTAGTTGCTGCTATTAATTGGTCTAATTTAGCTATAATTCTAGTGTCACTCATAGCAGGTTGTGATGGTTTTTCATTGTTAGGTTTATTTCCCTTTTTCTTTCCCCCTAAATCAGTTCCTACAATCATAGAATCTTCTTTATCTAATTGGATAGATCCTTTTGGTCCTGATACCACTGTTTCACCACCTGGTCCTATGACACCATCACGCATTTGGGACATTACGTAAGTAGTTGCTGCTAAACCTGCAGCCAATCCAATAGCTGCTCCTATGGGGTTTATAACGAATGCTGAGGTAATTGATGCTGCCTTAGCTAAGGCTTTTTTCTTTTCTGCTTTTTCTTCCTTTTTAGTAAATAGTAAACCAATACCTTTGGCTATGTTAGCACCTAGTATACTTAATTTTATGGCTGCATATAACCCTGCTACTGTTCCCAATATCATAGCAAGGTTTTCAGCTCCACCTACTAAATCCATCATCCCATCAACTAATGATAAAACAGGCTCAGCTATGGCTGTAAAAACATCTTGCACTCTTAACATAACTTCTTCAAATCTTTCAGCTATAGAAGCAGACTCCATTTGTTTTGATAATCCTTCTTCAGCCAAAATGGCAGCTTGGGCATCTGTTAATAAACCTGCTTTTTTTAATCTATTATACTCAGCTTGAGCATCTGATACATTTGTGACATCAGTTCCAAAAGCTTTTTGTAAAACACCTAATTGTTGTTGATTTACTACCATTTCAGCTAATTGATCTCTACTTAATCCAATAGCTTTAGCAGCTGCTTCTTGAGCTATAACATTATCAGTAGTAAAAGCATTCATTATAGCTTGATTTTTCATTATTTCCTCAGCTACAGCAGCATTGTCACCTCTTAAGGCTGCTGATCTTGCCTGTTCTAAATTAATTTCTTTACCTAGTAGTAATTCAGCTTCTAACTCAGCTTGAATTGATGACTCAAAATCTAGTAAACTTGAAGCTATACTTTCTACTTGCTCTAAAGTAGTACCTAATTTTTTAGCAGCAACTACAGAATTAACTAATTCTTTAACATTTCCTTTTGTTTGTAATTTTATAGCAGCAGATACTTTAACTATATCTTCTTGAATATCTTTAACATTTAATGATAATTTATTTTGTTGGTTTTGCTCTTGAACTGTAGCGTGAACATCTTTTAAAATACTTTTTATAGGTTTGCCACTTTTCATAGCCATTTTAGTAAAAGTACCCATAGCTTTATCTGATAAACCTGTTCGTTTTTGAATTTGAGCACATTCTCCAGCTATTTTACTTGAAAATTTAGCTCCTGTTTTAAAGTATTTATTTAAACTTTCTTGGGCCTTTAAAACATCTTTACTTCCAATTCCTTCAAATTCTCGAGCTGTTTCTCTAGCTACTTCTGAAAGCTTAAGACCTTCTTCATATGATATACCTAAATTTTTAGCTAATTCACCTGCTTCTTTATCTGCTCCTTTTAAGGCTTTTACAAACATTCCCATAGCAGCTACAGCTAAGGCTAAGGGGCCAAAGGCTTTTGTAATGTTAGCACCCACTTTACCAACAACTTTACCCATTACTTTTAAATTAGATGGTAATTCTTCTCCAGCTTCAGCTGCTGCTTCTAATTCTTTAGTTACATCAGCTAAGGCACTAGAAGCATATTTACCTATACCAGGGATTGATCCCAATAGCTTGGTTAAAGATCCAGCTACACCTAATTTCTTTTCAATTTCTTTAGCTAACTCTAATTCAGTTTTTCTTTGTTTATTTTGTTCTTTTAAAAGATCAATATTTACTTTAGAATTTAAAAGTTTTTTCTCATCTAAACTTAAACCCTCTATAGCTTGATCTAGAAAATTAGCTCCTTCTTGTATGTTTTTTTGAAGTGTAGCTAATTCATCCTTGTTTACTTTTTCACCTTTAGCTGCTGCTTCTAGTAATTCTTCTTGCCTTTTTAAATCATAATCTAATCCTCGTGAAACCTTGGCAACACTTTCAACCATTTGTTTCCTTTCATCCTTTATTTTTGCCTCTAAACCTGATTGAATGAGTTTAGCTTTATTTAGAACTTTTTGATTTTTAGCTATTTGTTTATTCTTTTCAGCTATAGAAGTAACTCCAGCTTGTTGATTTAGAATAGTTCTATTAATTTCTTTGTTTACTTTTAAAAGATTAGCATCAGCTGTGGTTCGTTTAGTATTAATACCTAAAACTTCTTTCATAGAATCAACAATAGCAGATGATATATCTAAACTTTCAGACTGAAGATCTAATACTTTTTGGAGAAGTGACTCTTGTTGTTTTTGTGTGTTTAATTTTTCTTTTTCAGAAGCCGTAGTCTTCTCAACATTTTCTTTTATTTTCTTTGACTTATCTAAATCTCCTTTAGCCATTTTGATGTTTTGTTATAAATATCACTTATAGTTGGATTTCGTGGGTCTTGTGAAAGCTTGGGGATTAATTTTTCCATCTGGGCCAATGGCTGTTTGTTTACCTTTATTTTTACCTTGGGCTTCATCAATTTTCTTTTGCTCTTCTTTAAAGTAAGCTTGTAGTGTTGAAAATGTAAATTTTCTTAACCATATAGGCATATTGTAGACTGTATGCCAGTCATATCCACCTTTACCATGGAATACTATGTCATGAATTATTTGAAAAAGATGTTGTCTATACTCAAGCGTCAGGCCAAAAAAACGCGGCAGTCATAGGGACTGTGGCATCCTCCTCAGTACCATTAGGACCTTCAAAATCAAACTTCATTTCGATGTCTGGTTGTGTATTTCTAATATGCTCTCTAAATGCTCTTGAGTCTCTTGCTAACATATAATTATCAACAAAGTCTCTAATGTCTTTCATTTCTGTTTCTCCATTAACTGAAGTAATCATAAATTTCAAACGAGTTGATAATTCGGGTGAAGCTTGTTTGTTGATTTTTTTAAGACCTTTTATTTCAGCTTCAATTTGCTTTTCATCTTTATTAGTTAGAAGCTTATAAGTAATTGGGGTATTTGTATGGGGTAAAATAAATGCAAATTCATTTGTACCATTAATCATAGTAGATTCATCTAAATGTTTAGTATCTAACTCAGTTAAATCAATAGTAACATCTTCACCTTTATAATTAAAATCATAGTCTTTACCATAACCTAATATTCTTGCTGCTATTAAAACAGCATTTCTGTCTCCAACAATCATATCATCATAATTAACTTTTGATATAATTAAGGACTTTATAAGTTTATCTAAAACTATGCCTTGTTTTATGTAGTTTTGGTTAGTTAATATATCCTCCTCCTTAGCAGTCATATATTTCATTTCAATTTTACCGCTTGATAGGGGATTGTCTTTTGGATAAATTAAGCCTTTAGATGGCAATTCTACTTCCTCAGTAGGTAATTTAAATTCGCTCATAATTTTTATTTAGTAATAACTTGTTTCTTATTATAAATACCAAAATAAAAAAGGAGCTTGACAAAGCCAAACTCCCTTTTAAACAAAGATGAGAGGGGGGTGTAAAATTTTTAGAAATTCAATACTGCGTAGTCAATTGATAAATTAACTGAAATTTCAATTTGTTGATCTTCAGTATCCCAATTGAATTCACCAAATGTTGAGTTTGTTATAAATGCTCCTTTTAATATCCATTCAGAAACTATGTCACCTACAGGACCTAAAACATTTACTGTTAAGTCTTTTTTATAGAAATCAGAGTAACCATCTCTACCTGTTACTGACTCATGTCCTAATCTAACCCACTCCATTACTGCTTGGGCTCCTGATGGGGTAATTGGACTAAAAAGCGTCATTGAAATATCATCCCATTTAGTTTTACCTTTAACTTTTCTTTCAACGTTAATGTGATTTAAAGTTACAACACCTTGTGTTACACTTACTGCGCCAATTCCCTTAATCATAAAGCTAGGAATACCATCCATATAAAGGATGAATCTATTCGCTTGTTGTGGTTCAAACGCTGTAAAAAATATTTCATTGGGATCTAATACTGCCATTTTCTATTGTTTATTTTCAATTATAAATATCTAATTTTTAAGTTTTTTATGCTGGGAAAGTAGCTCCAGTTGGTAATATGTTGAAGTCTAGATAGATAAACTCTGCTGTTCTAGTTGGTTGAATAAATATTTGACCTACTAATTGGTTTCTATCGATAACATCTGGTGTGTTATTTGATTCATCCATTATTACTTTAAAGGCATATAAACCTTGTCTTTGTTGAACACTTTCCAAATATGGGTTAACTTGTGATAGGAAGTTATTTCTTGTAGCTATTGTATTTTGCTCAAATACTAAATTATCTCCTATTTGTGAAATGTAAGATTTTAATTCAATCAATAATCTTCTAACATTTACTCTGTCAGTAGCTGATGCTTTTTTCTGTAGTGTTTTCTGTCCAAATACTACTACTCCTGAATTTGGGAATGTTCCAATTGGATTAACATTTGCTTGATATAATGTATCTCTATTTCCGTTAGTTAATTTTCTTTCTGCTCTAATTACTGTTGATAAAGCTCCTCTACTTAAACCTGCAGGTGCAATCCATGGTTCAGCTGAGTTGTCTGTAAAAGCATAAACACCTGGAATCATAGTTGAAGCTGGAACCCAAACTTGATCTCCTAAATCAGGATCAATTGTTTGAACCCAAGGCCAATATGTGGCTGCGTAAGATGAGTCTTTTCCTGCGGCTTGTGTTGTTACCGCTGTTATGGTTTGAGCATATTTTACTAAGTCAATTACTGCAATATTATCACCTCTAGTTTGTGAGTTATTAACCATTGTAGTTAATGGAGAGGAGTAATCAACATTATATAAACCTGGGGCTGCAATTAAGTTATATTTATATTCATCTTGGTTTGCAAGTAGATTTAATGATGTTGTGTAGTTATCTGCTACTAAACCTTGTGTGTTTGTACCATTAATATCTTCATTAAAATTAGCAACTACACCATCAAAATCAGTTCCTGTAGCGGCTCCAAATGTTCCTGATGCAGCTGTTGGTATTGATGAAGTAAACGCAGCTTTTGCAGCTCCTGCATTGTCGAAGTAATTTAATGTTGGGGTGGAAACTGATGATACTCTTACATATCTTGAAGCATTTCCAAATGATCCTGATAGTTGAGTGTAGTAAGTAGTTCCATCATTTCTTACTGTTAATTTTTGATCACCTATGACTCTTGAAATAAAATTTGAAGCATTTGGATCTAATGATAAATCAGGCCAGGTTTCTAATACTGTTTTTGAAGTTGTAATGTCATCACCTCTTCGAATTAATAAACCAAATGTTCCAGATGAGGTATTAGGTGAAACTACTTCCCATCTTAAATTATCTCTTGTACCATCTGCTAATTGTCCTGCTGAGCCTAAAGTTGAAGTACTATTTTGTACTGCTCCTTCAGATAGAGTTTCTAAAGTAAATGATGCTGATGTGTCTGAGTTAGCAATAATTGAGCTTGTAGCTGATGTATATGAGCCACTTACAATTCTAGTAACTAATAAGGTATTTCCTCCTTGTTGGAAGTAACCATAAGCTGACACTGAGGTAAAGTAAGTATATTCATTACTTCCACTTTCAACAATTGCACCAAATTTATTTTGATAGTCACTATATGAAGTAACTATTGTTGGAATACCAACTGGACCTTTTACTGTAGGTCCTAAAATAGCTGCTCCAGCTTGAATGGGTTGCTGTTGGAGGAATGTACTGTCATTTTCATTTGCTAATACACCTGGGGATAATAATACTTCTGCCATGTTTTATATAATTAATTTTGTTTATAAATATTATAAAATCCCTTGAAAGTCATTTAGGCTTTAACAAACTCACCAGTGTCTATATTAACTGATCCCTTCCCATACTTCTTCTCTAATTCTTGGGCTAATTTAATTTGGCCTACTTCAAAGGATTTGATTTCTTCTTTAATTTTTTCTTTTTGTTGGTTTAATAAATTCTTTTGATACTCTACTTCACCTAATCTAATAACGAAGTTATTTTGTTGTTCTTGTAACGAAGTTAATTGCTTAATTTCTTCTTGTGTTAAAACTGTTTTTTCCATTTTATTATAAATATTTAAATTTAAATTAAAGTTACACTAGGAATAATAACTATGTCTCCATCAGTTAAATACTCATTTGAGTTAGCTACAATGAGGTCTTTTAACCATCCTTCTACTTTTGAAAATGCCCCAGCTTCTAACTCTAAGGAAGCTTGCTCACCTACAGTCATTTCTTTTTCATAAGCATCTAGCATATCATTAATTGCTCCAGTAGTTGATGGTTGTGGTGCTCCTTCAACCCCATTTTAATAATCATCTCTATCTTGTATTGATAAAAATATAAGAAGAGGGTTAAATATAATTTTTCTTGATCCTGCTAGAAAAGTAGTGGACCATGTTAATGCTGAGCCAGATGGAATAGTTAATCCATCATTTTTGTGTAAGTCTTTATTTATTTGTAATCCCATTTTATTTTTTATTTTTTATTATTGTTTATATTCCGTATTTTGAGGAGAAAAAATTATGTAATTGTGTTAATTCTGTTGGTGTAACTTCTGCCCATTTTATAAAAATTGATGCAATATAGCCATTATAATACTGACCACTTGTAAAGCCTTTACCAAGCCACATTCTACTAAAATTATTTGTACCTACATCGGTATCAGCATCAAATACAATTTGAGTACCGTTTTTGTAAAAGTTACCTAAAGTACCACTTTCTAACATAGTCAAATATTGCCAGTCAGCTGTAACAGTACCCCAAAAAATTTGCTTATCAGTACCGCTTAAATCTCTTTCGTAAAATTGATAATCACCCGTAGACATTCCTCTAAAATTTCTATAATAAGGTCTACTGCTAGCCGCATCAGTAAAGACCCACGGTGCCCCAGCGTTTAAAACTACATTGGGTTTCATCACAAAAATAATTGTTGCTGGTGTATCAGGTAAAGGTATTCCAGTAGCAAGAGTACTATTTTCTAAAAAGTCATTTGAACCACCAAATTGAACCGCAGGATGTCCGTTTACTTCGTTTTGATGCCAAGTTGGTGACGCACCTGTAGTTTGATTAAATATATGGTTTGCATCTCTAATTACAGCTATATTTTGACCGTCTGTTGGTATTGTTGTTTCCGCGTTATCTGTAAAAACCCCACTTTCTGCACTCCAATAAAATTCGGGGTTTAAATCAATCGGATTGAATGAAGCTTGAGCATTTAATATAGATTGGAAAAATCCTATTTGTGTATTTCTACTCATTTTATGTAAAGTTTAATCCAAATGAGGCATAAAAATCAGTTCCATTGTATGTCCAAGATATAATATCCTCTTCATTTGCCCCTGTACTAAGAGTAATAGAACCACTTCCTCCATTCACAACTTTAAAATCTGAAGGTAAACTTAAAGTATGTCCACCTACACCATCTTGTTTTATTATAAGAGTTCCATAATCTCCATTTTCAGCATTTGTAACTGATAAAGCACCACTTCCAGTTAGGGTAACTTCAGCATTTACACCATTAGTTACATCCCAAGAGGAAGTAAGACCAAAAGATAAAGTTTGAAAGGCTTTAGGGGGATCACTTAAAAGATTGCTCCAATTTGTACCATCATATCCCCACCATCCTTTACCTGTAACATCACCTGCTCCTGCACTTGTAGAATATACCATTAATCCTTCTACAGGAGTTGATATAGCCTCAACTTGAGCTCCTGTCATAGTTGGTGGAGAAAATCCTTGTGTAGTACTTTTTAAATTTAGTAAAACTGAGGAGTCAAAGTCACTATTTCCCCAATTTTGTTTAGAACTTAATACAGCGCCTGTCCCAGTATTCCAAAATCCAAATTTTGTAGATGAATTTTGAATGTAATTTTTATTAGTACCACTAGCACCGAATTTCATCTCACCTGAATTACCTATTCTAAAATGCTGAGTACCATTATTTCTAGTTTGGATACTTCTATTTGTAGTTAAATAGGGGGAGGTAGCAGTATCTCTTGTAATATGAAGCATTGTGGTAGAAGTGAAAGGAGAACCCTCTTCTTGTATGAAGAAGTCTGTATTTTCTTGTACTTCAATTCCAGCACCATATATAGGATTACTACTAGCTGCTTGACCACCTAAATGTAGTTTAAAAAAATAATTGGTAGCAGAACCTAGTCTTGTACCTACTGCTCCACTTCCCGCAGTTGTAGTGGGTATAATATTACTACTACTTTGTTGAATTAAGGATGAAGTAAACCCACCTACATTATTTGTTAATTGAAATTCATTTGAAGTTCCTACTGATGAACCACCACCACCACCACCACTTCCTGTATCAACGGTTATTGGAAATGTACTCCCATCTCCTTTTGTAAAAGTAATAGTATTTAAAGCTACTGAGGCTGTAGTCATTAAGGAACCTGTATCTCCTCCAACTCCAGTTAATCCACTTCCATTACCTTCAAAGCTCCCACTAAAACTTCCACTAAATTCATTTGTAAATTGAACTAGGTCTGTGCTATCATCATAACATAAGTAAGTTTTTTCGTTAGGTATAACACCTGATGATGTTATTTGTGCTATGTCTGTTAAAAATGTAGGTTCTTGTGGTCTTGATATTATTACTCCTGCACCATTATTAGATACCTTTACAACTCCCACCCTTGCTTCAAAATAGGGAGCAGGTGGTTTTATATTTGAATATGATCCTGATGTAGTGTTGGATAAATATAAGATATCACCTGATGCGAATGCTGAGGTGTCTAAGTCTCCAACTGATCCAAAGGTCGTAATATATCCCGAGCTGTTATTTGTTATTTCTTCTGTTGCTAGGCCTAAAATTTCATCTTCTTCGGTTGAATCTTTAAATGACTTTATTTTAGATACTGCTTTTTCTACATTGAGATTTGCTCCAGTTGCTCCTGATATTCTAACAGCATCCCCATTGTTTATAGTTACACCTGATTTGTTTCTTACATAAACGTGTTCTTCTTGTCCTAATTGCAATCGAACATCTGATCCTTGCATATCAAGGGTAACTGTTTTGTTTGAATCATCCCAATACATTTTTCCAGTAGTGTGTCCAGATTGAGAATGTTCTGTATCGAATTGTATTTCTTGAAGATTGACTATAGAATTTGAGCCACTTACTGTAAGTGAGCCTGTTACTAATACATTTCCTGTGATGTCAGTTTGACCTGTTATATCTACATCTTGGGTTAAAGGGTTTACATAAGAGGCAGTTGTTGAGTAACTTGAAGATATTACTCCTGTTAACCCAGAACCATCGCCTTCAAAGCTTCCTGAAAATGAACCACTGTCTATAGTGACTGGGAATGTTGATCCATCACCTTTTGTAAAAGTTATCACATTTGTAGCTGCAGATGCTGTTAATAGTAAAGAGCTAGTGTTGGTTGTTTCTGTTCCTCCAGTATTTCCAAAAGCACTTACTGCTACTTGATCTAAAAATCTAACTTGATTAGCCATTTAATTTCTTTTATTATAAATATTATCCACTTGATATAGTTGGTACTCCTCCATTATTCCATAATACTCCTGCTACTAAGGGATCAGTTGTTGGTAAATCATTTAAAGATATTAAAGAAGGTGCCTCAGGTTGGGCTGCTATTGATGTTGGAGGAGTTGTTAAACTTATATTTCCACCTTGAGTTGCTCTACTTCTTCCATCATCTGTAGTTTGAGGGGTAGCTTCATATCTTGCAGGATTAGAGTCAGTTTCTAAAGAAAATATAATTTTTGATTTTGCATTGTATTTTTTCACTGCTGTTGTTTCTTTTTGAACAACATCCGGAATAATATACCCATACATTTTAATTGAAAATTCACTTCTAACTGATCTATCTTTTCCTTGCTCTAATTGAGTGGCTATATTAAAACTATCAATTCTAGCTCTAAATTTAAATCTTGAAGGATTACCCCAATAAGAGTCTGAAGCGTAATTTATTGCCTCTACAATTTTATTTAATTGCTCTACATAGTAAGTCTGTACAATACAATCATAAGTTAAGGTTACATAGTCTGGAACTACATTAGCCATAAATTGCTTGGTAGGAATTGTATTATTTAATAAGTTAAAATTACTATAGAAATTTTTAGTATTATATGATTTTTGCCAAGAAGTATAAACATTAGGATAGTTTGAATCTAATTTATTAGTTAGAGATCTATTTTTTTCAATAGAATTTCTCTTAAACATAATAATAGGATTCATTATAGCTCCCTTTTTGTCTCTATAATATCCATCTTTTTGAACTGACTTCCATCTTTCTGGTGAACCATAAATTACAGGCACTGCAATTCTTTCTCCATTTTGTATAACAAAAGGCCTAATTACATTATCGAAGTAATACATTATAGACTCATCAATGTCCTTAATACTAACTACAAATGGTTTTGTAGTATCATCTTTAAAAGACATTTTAGTTGATCTATTAAAATCAACATTAGCTTCATTTGTAGGAGGAAATTGTGCCCCTTCACTAGCATCATTAGGATTACCCCTTTGTGCATCATAAGGAGTTATTAAATCATTTGCAATTTCCTTTTGGGATTTTGGTATGGGTTTTCTATATCTTTTAGCCATTTATTCTTCCTTTCTCTAATTGGATTTTATCAACTGGAGTATAATGGGTTTTACATATAATTGATAAATCACTACCGAAGTTACTTAAGCCTGGGTTTATTGGGTTTGGAGCAAAGTCATAATCAGGGTCTTTACCTACAAATAATTGGTTGCCTACTACATCATCTACTTCATAATAACCTCCATAGTAGTAAATTATATCTCCTACTTCGGGAACTAGGTCAGCTCCAAAGTAATCTCCTTGATCGAAGTCTTGGTTAAAGTCTAAATTTCTTTGTAGTAAATCATCGCGTAAAAATTTAAAATCAATTGATTGATAGTATTGTACACCAAAATCATCATCTGGAAATTCTTGATCTGATCTTTGTATTAAACAACTTAATATAATACCTGTATAATAATACTTAGCACCAGCAGCTTCCCCATATAGGTTAACTTTAGTTTCTCCTAATTTAAATTTATAATAAACACACTCTTGAGAAATAATGTCTCCCATTAGCTCTCTATTGAGATGCCTAAATAAACTTATATCTCTTTGACCACCGTATAATGCCATATTATCCTATAAAAATTGTATATGGAACTTTATTTAATTCTTTTTCTAAGTAATCACCTTCTTGTGATTTTCTTTCTAATAACTTTTCTCTTGATGTTTCATCAAAGTAAGCTCTTAATTTTTCCCTTAATGCTTCTTTTTCAGATGTAGCTGCTGAAATTAAATCAGATTGATTTAAAGTTACATCAGCATCAGGAATTGGAATTGTTGAGTATTTACCTCTAACATATCCTAAAATTTCTTTTGCTATTGCTAAAGTCATTTCAAAAATCCAAGCTCTACCTATTGAATTTATTTTATTATAATCAGGATTAGTGAATGGGACTTCAGCTACATTTGTTACTTTTCCTGTTCCATTTTCATATGGATTATTTCTTTCTGATTTTTTAATATATTGGAATATTAGTTTACTAACATTATCTTGTGGAATTGGAAATATTTTTAATCTATTATTTATTAATTCAAATGAGTAATTAGATCTTCGTATTTGATCATTAAATTCAATTGCTTGAATTGTTTGTAAATCATAATTAATAGGCATCATCATAAAATTAACAGCAGGTGACATTGAACCCCATCCAAAATTATCCATTAAATTTATCATTCCTGTTCCTGTTCCACCATAAGGATCGAAGTATCTTGTTATTGCAGGGGGAGCTTCATAAAATATTCTTTTTAATTCTATTGAGTCATTAGCTTGTAAATTTGCATTAGCCGCAGCCCAATCATTCATATTATACTCTTGCTGACCATTAATTAAATCTAATGAACCTGAGTACCAAGTTACATTTCCTCCAACACCAGCTTCAACACCATATTGCTCTGAAATTCTAACAACTGATGCTAAATTTGGTGATATAAGTTGAATATTGGCATTTTCGCTGTTTGATGAACCTTCTAATGATAGATAATTTTCTCTTACTTTGTAAGCATATAACTCATTTCCATATATTGTTACTGCTTCCTCAAAAGCTGTATAAAATGAGCCTGATTGGAGTTCAACATCCGCTAAGGGCCAACCTAATCTTCTAGCACAAAAATCAGCTACTTTATCAGCATCATTTTTAAAATCTAAGTCATTATCATAAAAGCCAAATGGAGTTTGACCTGCGGAAAATGTTGATGTTCCTGTCCAAATAGGTATATTCATAATTGTTTAATTAAGTTGTTGCTATAAAATACTCAACTTTAGCACTACTACCTGAAGGTTCAACTGATACAGCCATTATATCATCATACGTAAATGTATTGGTTAAACTACCTGTAATATCACTTGTAGAAAGCATAAATGTTCCACCAGCGGCTATTGAAAAGTTTGTTAACTCTGTGGAGGAGGATACTTTTAAATTTAATGGGGTAGTTGTTGAGTAGTTTGAAATTCTACCATATTTAAAACTTCCAGTTTGGAATGTTCCAGCCCCTGGTAAATTGCTATATTTAAAAATTGTTGTTTCACTCCCTGATGGAACTGTTACTATTCTATTATCAATGTTTTCAATATTTGGAATTGAAAGATTATAATCGGTTCCTCGTTCAGTACCTTCAAGTAATACACGTTCTCTTATTAAAAGGGTAAAATCAGCCATTGGTTTTGGTTATAAATATTAAAAATTCTAATTAGAATAAAAAAAGACCTGACTTAAAAAGCCAGGCCTAATCTTTTGAATCTATATGTTAAGATTTATTATACCAAATCAACATTGCTAACAAATACTCTACCATAAAATTCTGGTCGAATCATCTTCTTAGCATATCGAGTTAAGAGACCTTTTCTAGGAGTGAAGGTATCTGGATCGTATACTAGAGGAGTCATGATCAAAGGAATATATGGAGCAAATACAGCGCCTGTTTCAAGGAATTGATTTCCTCTATAACCCATCAATATAACATTTTCAGTCATATATGGATTTTTATAAACGTCGTATCGACTATTCATTTGGCCCATTTTCTGGATACCGAATGCAAATTTACCTTTTGAAGCATCACCATCAGCGTTAGAAGCAAATCCTGGGATTGATTCTATGATAGTAGCAACTGCAGGAGAAATCATAGCAAAATTAGCACCACCTCTAAGAGTCTTTTGGTGAATTTTGTTAGATACTTTTTGCA
>JAAHTH010001795.1_pt1 | contig 17603 bp, 20 predicted proteins | sample 6116091 | NCBI WGS metagenome assembly JAAHTH01 (sample SAMN13939990, study PRJNA603662) | sponge metagenome | isolation source: marine sponge | host: Mycale hentscheli | place: New Zealand | collected 2006 | reverse complement strand
TATTATGTATGAAAAAAAGTTTAGATAAAATTAGAAGCGAGTCTCCAGATATACCTGGGAACACTTGTCCCTATATAGACTTTCTCCAAGACATATTGCGCGAGATTAAGGAGGAATCAGTGGACGAATTTATTGAAAAAAAAGTTGAACTTTCTGAGGGTGTACTAGAGTACATCAGGGAATCAAATGACAGCCTAAGGAGAAACGGGACATACTGGTATAAAAAATTTGTATCAGTATACAATAAGAAGTAAAAGCTCCCAAGCTTTTATAGTTCGTGAAAAGGGTGCTAGAGATAGCTTTCGCTGCTGCTTGTTTTCTTGGGCTAGTAATGGCCTATGTGTCCTGCTGTGTCGGAATTGCTTATTTGATATCGTTTTTAGACAATATCTTCTAGGCAAGAGTGAAATTTGTTTTTTGAAATAATATAAAATTCAGCAAACTCAATTTTGTAATCTAGAATCATCTTTGCTAATCGGTGGGAACCGTCCACCATTCTATATTTTTTATTGCAAGGATTAATAACTCCCTCTGCAACTATTCCTGGAAAAGCAATATCTGCATCCATATATCTTTTATTTATTTTTCCTAGCTTAAATTTTAATCTTTCTGGATTTTTTAAGTAAGGCCAACAAATTTCATCAAAATTTATTATTTTTTTATTTTTTAATTTTCCAAATAGTTTTTTACAATGTATAACTTTAGGGGAGTCACCCACAGACCAATCTCCCTCGAGATAGGTATTTGTGCAAAAATGATTCACAGGAGGTTTTTTATTATTCTTACCCCTGCAGATATCCTTGGTTTATAGGCAAAAACTGAATGCCATAATAAATTATCTTTATCTATCGTGAACTCCCTAGCTGTCCACCCTACATAGTCAGGATCTTTTATAATGTTAACTCCATCTTTATATATAAAAAAAGAACTATTTTCATGCTCAGTATAAGATAGGTAAAGCCTCAGGCCTGGAGCATCTTTATTTGTATGCCAAGACATGTAACCATTCTTGGGGTAAAAAAAGTTGCCACTTAAAATTATTGAACATTTTGGGTACTCAAGTGAAACTGATCTATAAAGTTGAGATTGATTTTTTCTGGGAAAAGTTATGTGATCTAGCATGCTGACCTCACAAACATCTAAAGGTGTGCTGATAACATTATTAAGGTGGTTTTCCGAAGTATACTGAAGCCCTTCTTCCGTTTTAATGGGTGCAGGGGGTTTTTTATATATTTCCTCCAAAAATCCCACGCTTTCAATTAGACGAGAGCTGGGGCGGAACTTTCTTATCATAGCAAAATAGGAGGGAAGACATGGGTTAAGTCATAGATAGTCTCTATAGAATCCCAATTAATGAGTTCAGGCATATCTCTTAAGGCTTTCTTAGTGTCCTCTATTTCTTTCATTTTGTCAAAGTTCATTTCACCCATAGCCTTCATTTGCTCTATGTCAAGATCCTTAAGCTTAATTGCTCTTAACTCCTTAAGCCATTCGAGGTAACCTTTTTTGGCCTTTTCTATGTCGATAACTACATTGCGATTTTCTAGTTTATATGCAAATCCAAAATTATTTGAAGGGTCATCTTCGCACAACAGGTCCTCGCCCGAATACTCCCAATAATCTTTATCTTTAAGGGATGCAACGAATCCAGGATCGTCAATATCTCCGACGGTCATTGAAAAACTTTCATCGCCTTTGTCTACTATATATTGTTTTAAATTCATGATTATTGTCCGAAGAAACTTACATACAATACTGATGGACAATACTGTAGTGGGGTTGGATCGGCTGGCGGCCCATAAACCACGGATGTTCTTTTGTCTTTCTTATCGTCATGCGGGATCTGAAGGGTTACTAAGTCAAACGAAGGTTTATATTGTGTTATCTCAACTACAGCATTCCAGGATTCAGTAACCTTTGCTCCTTGGATTTTTGGCAAAGTATCTGGTTCGGCATTCTTTTCCATTACAATTGCGCCAACAGAGAGGAAACCTCCTTCCTTTAAAACATTGTCTGACCCAGAAGAGCTTGAAGCGATAACAGTAACCTTATTCTCTTCTTTGTAGAGTCCATTTGTAGTGATTATCGTATAGGCTCCTGCCCCTTGTTTGCCTGGGGGAATCGCTAGGTGACAATTAACAAAACAGCTTCTAGATAAGTCTATGCCCCCGCCATCGTTTTTTACTATTGTGCAGTAAGCACCCATCCCCAAACCTTGTTTCAAATGGTAAAGAGATACCCCGTAACTTGCATTGTAGTTCCTTGTTCCTTCTGAAAAATCAGGTATTTTATTACTACCTTCACTTGCTGTTAAAAATTTCCTACTAGTCGTATCATCTTCGCATCTAGAGACTACAAAGAGGTCGTCAACCTCTGCTTCCGTAAAAGGAAGCTGGCTAATTTTAGTTCCTTGACTTAAAGACTCAACATCAAACTCAGAAATTTTCCCAACAATTTTAATGTGCCTTAGCAAGGGTAGCTCCCCAGTTACTTCGTATGAATAATCAAATGTTCCATATCTATTTAAAGGAACTATAACTTGCACCTGCTTATGACTGGGGGACCTCTGGAACCCTTTTAGATTTACAGCTTCAATTTCATGGCTCATTATATTAGTACCAGTAAGCGGGTCAATAGTCCCGCCTGCACTTGCTTGAGGTCTAACTTTAACCCTGACGTTAGAGCTTGTATATTCTGATTCATCAGAAACGTCTACATCTAATATAACTGCGGATGCCCCCTCTAAGGGAGATATGAAACCTAAGTCATTGCTTCCTTGGCCATAATCCACGTTTGGATATGGGTATGTTGTCCACGAGTCGATATTACTATTAGAGACTAAGTTGTCCCTAGTGTCGTATTTAAAAACAGTCCCCCAGGAAATTTTTTGCTCGTCTGTTAAATATTCTATTTGCATTTTTTGCTAGCTACTTCTTTCTTGAGTAATTTATAAACTTTATCTAAATCTCCATCCTTCATCATCTCAGAAGGGCATCTGCCGTCTTTGTCTATTGGTGTTTTAAGCCACTGAGTAGAGACATATGACGTGAAGTTTTTTGATAGGAGCTCCATTATTGAAATTTTTGAAATTTTAGACATTTAGTTTTACTATAAATATATAATTACACTTATTATTAGTGTAACATATTATATATTAAATTTTAAAAAATTTATGTCTAGGAAAAAACCTCAAATATCAGAAAATATAGAGCTATCTAACCCCTTGAAGACCAAATTCGTAGTAAGAGGTAAAAAACTTACAGAAAAACAGAAAAGATTTCTCGATCTTTGTACTGACGAAAAAACCAAAGTAGTTTTCGTTTCAGGCCCTGCTGGGTCAACCAAAACATACATGGCAGTAATGTCTGCCTTACGTTCTCTTCAGAAAGATGACAGCGTAGATTTATTATACGTAAGAACGGCTATCGAGAGCGCAGACAAGGGGCTAGGTGCATTACCTGGCACACTTGAGGATAAGTTTAATCCTTATATGGCTCCGCTTGAAGATAAACTCGAAGAGTTACTTCCCCCTACTAATAGTTTAAAAGCAGAGTTAATTGACAGTGGTAGGGTACAAGCTATGCCTATAAATTTCCTTAGAGGAGCTAGTTGGAACGGTAAAATTGTTATAGCTGATGAATCTCAGAACTTCTCCTTTAAAGAATTAGTCACATTAATAACTAGAATAGGCGACAACTCTAAACTCTTTATATGTGGCGACCCCATGCAGAGCGACATAAACGGAAGAAGTGGATTCAAGCCGATGTTTGACTTATTTAATGACGAAGAAAGCAGGGATAATGGTATTAACACTTTTGTATTTACAGAAAAAGATATACTTCGAAGCGAAATATTAAAATTTATTGTAAAGAAATTAAAAACTATATAATTTTAGTGTAACAAATTGTATGGAGTGGACAGAAATAATAGTAGCAGCCATAAGTGCTGCAGCCACAATAACATGTACAATATTGGGCAAATTCGCAATAGACAAAAGAAGGGCTGCGAAAAAAGATCCTATAATGCAAGATGTTGAGAATAATGAAAACATAGAAATATGCTTGCAATACATTTTAGAAATAACAGGCGCTGATAGATCATACATAATGCAGTTTCATAATGGAGGATATTATATATCAGGGAAAAGTCAACAAAAATTTAGTTGCACCCATGAAGTTAGTTCTGCTGGAACCAGTAGAGAATGTCAGGATTCTCAAAACCACCTTATATCTAACTATCATAAATATATAAGTGACATTATGAATAATAAAGAATATTGCTATGAAGAAACCTCAGTTATAGATGATAATTCTTTTAAAAATGTAATAATGTCAAAAGGTGTTTTATCTATATATAACATACCATTAAAAACACTGGAGGGGAAGATCATAGGAATATTAGGGGTAGACTTTGTAAAAAATCAAGCCTCCCCAATTTATAAGTTTGCCAAGGGCGACGAACACTGTACTTCTCATAAAGACATGAATAAATTTATGAGGAGACAAGCAAGGATATTGTCAGCATATTTAATTTAAATTGATTTTTTTATAATATTATTATATTATAACTAATGAGGTCAATATTTTGTACTACCTGTGGAGCGAAGATAGAGTACTCTTCCGCTAAGCCTAAATTCTGCAGTTCATGTGGGGAACCCATGGACAGCAGTATTTCATCAACTAATAAAGTCATGCAAAGAAATACGGAGCGACAAAAGATAAAAGAAATAGGCGAGGACGAAACTGATGCAGATCAAGTTCCATCTCTAGCAAATTTAGAATATGATATCGAGGTACCTCAAGACAATATATTTAATCTTGGCAGTATATTGAATGAGGGACAAAAAGAAAATAAAGAGTAAATATGAAGACTATTCTGATATAATCGATTGCGAACTATCTAAGAGGAGGAACAATTGGTTCCTTAACTCTGTTTCGTGGATTGATTTTGATGATGTAAGTCAGATTATACGAGCCCATATTCATAAGAAGTGGGACCAATGGGATCAGGAAAGACCCATAAAACCTTGGTTGAACAAAATTATATCCAATCAATTCAAGAATATCTTAAGGAATAATTATAGCAATTATGCTCGTCCATGCCTAAATTGTCCTTTCGCCATGGAGGCTTCAGAAAATCAATGTATGTTTACGGCTAGCGGCGCTCAAGACAGCACCTGCCCTTTATACAAGAAGTGGGTGAAAACAAAAAAGCAAGCATACAATGTAAAGATCACTCTATCAATAGAAAACCATCTACACGAAGTAGAAAAAACATACACAGAATCAGATCAAGATATAGAACCAATCTATTAAAAAATTGGGATCAGAAGACAAGAAAATTTTAGACAAAAGACAGTGGCAAGGATTTGACCGTCTATTTATACAAAATCTTTCCGATGAAGATGCAGCAAAGGAAATGGGTTTCAAAAGTAGTGAGTCTGGCAGGAAAGCTGGTTATAAGCAAATTAAAAATTTAAAAAACACCTTAAAGGAAAAAGCTGAAAAAATACTAGATGACAAAGGTATTGTTTTCCTTAACGAAGATATTGATGAAACTGACAGACCAACAAAAGAATAAACTATTAGAAAACTTTAATAGCACTCCGAATCTAACAGATCTTACTAGATTAGTTTTTGAAGATGACTCTTTAGACGGAAGAACTAAAGAAGGCAGGGCTGTAAGAGATTTTTTAGCTAACAGAAGCCTTGACTACCAAACGACTGCCTGGGAAAAAGTTAAAGAAGTAGAGTTATCTGAAAGAGAAGTGGAATTTATTAAAGTTCAAGCTGAAAATGGGCTTAGTGCATACCAGATCGCTGAAATACTATACCCAGACATTAATGTAAAGAGGTTGTCCAAGCACCATCTTGCCGTGCTGGAGTTCTTGAAGGAATATGAGCCAAACTTTGTTCACGAAAGTGAATCGGCGATCAATCAAGAATATAAGCCTCCTAAAACAACAAAGGTATCTATAGATAAAATAAACGCATATTGCCACTTAGATCATAAAGAGGGTTCAATGAACCATGACGACTTAGAGTGTGCAAAGCAATTACTTAAAAATTTGTCGGCTCCAAGATTGATACAGGTAATAAATAATTATAGTAGTAAAAAAGATAGAGAATTATTCGAGGCTGAGTTTGTAAGAGCCATATGGGATAAACCAGACTTAACAAGCGATGAAGTAAACCTATACATCAATGTATGTGTCGATTATATTAATTTGAAAAATATTACATTTCACATCGAAAAACTCAATATTATGTTTAACGAAGTCGAAGACCAGCAAGATATGACGGTCAGGCTGGCGGAAGTGCTTAAATCAAAGACAGACGAGTACGATAAGTGTGAAAAAAGAATGGAGTCTTTAATTAAAAAACTTAACGGTGATAGAGCTGAAAGACTTAAAAATAGATTTAAGGAAAATGCGAGCATATTAACACTAGTTAGGAACTTTCAAATAGAAGAACAAAGAAACCAAATGATAGAGATAGCAGATATGCAAAAAAAATTAGTTGAAGAAGAGACTGACAGATTAGATAATATGGAAAGCTGGAAAGCTAGAATTTTAGGAATATCAAAAAAGGATGCAATATGAAGAAAATTGAATTATTAATTGGCGATCAAGAGTACGAAATGATTGAGAAGATCTTTGAGAAGGAAAAAGACTTTGAACCCATTACCGAAACGGATCAAATTATTATTAAAGCTCTTAGCGCTATTATTAGCCCAAAGAACCTGGCTGAAGAGGATGTAGGCGGCAAAGAAACCTCGAGCACATCAGTAAAGAAGATCGTAGAACCAGAAGATAAGGTAATTGATGGCAAAACTACTGTCGAAAACCTATGACATCAGGCCTATATGCCGACCCCCCGACAACCAAAAGAAAAAAAAACGCGAAAACAAAAAAGCAAAATATAGACTTGAGTTTCCGTATAAAAGGAAGAAAGAGAATAAGAGTATATGGGATAGACGCTCAAGAGACTAGATTACAAAGTAAAATTAAAAATCTAGAAGATCGTAAAAATGAGAAAAGTTTGGGGCTATCTGCTAAGGCTCGCGTTAGCGAGATCTGCAGTACAAACAGTGTGTACCTAGAAAGCGTGAGTATAGGCAAGTATGGGCGGGTGGTAGGCACCATATATTATCTAGAGGATGATATAGGGGTTCAAGAAGATTTTGTTTCTATTAATGATTTACTTGTAACCGAAGGTTATGCCAGTGTTTATAAGAAATAATTTTTTGTTTTATTTTTATGAGTGTCGAATGCAAAGTATGCGGGCAGTCGTTTAAGAACGACAAGGGCCTTCATATGCATATATCAAAAATTCATAAAATTACATTGGCTGAATATTATGTTAATTTTTATCAGCGTAAAGATTTGCATACTGGTGCCCTTTTGCCATTTAGTAATAAAAAAGATTATTTTGAAATAGATTTTATAAATAATGATAATTTAATTTCTTGGCTCGAGTATGCCGACGAAAGTCAAGCCAAGAATTATTTGATCAAAAGAATTTCTAATAGGATTAAGGACAAAAAGCTTAAGCATGCACCCTGTCACACAGAGATCGTTCTTAACGAACTTCCGAGCATTGATTTATATAAAAAATTCTTCGGATCTTATTCTAAGGCTTGCGAGGAACTAAAAATAATGCCATTATTTGGCAGAAATATAATGAAAGACTTTTTTAAGGAAGATGATTTCTTTAATAATTTAAAAATACTTATAGATACCCGTGAACAGCAACCCTTAAAATTTCCGAACTCAATGGACATGAAGCTTGACTTCGGGGACTATGCCATAGGAGCCCCTCACTACGATTATACATATGTTGACAGAAAAAGTGAGACCGATTTCAAAAGCACATTTTCATCTGGTATAGAAAGATTTAAAAGAGAGCTAGATAGAGCAAAAGGTTTTTCGTCATATATCTTTGTGGTAGTAGAATCTACAATAGATGAAATAATTAAAAATAACATGAGAACAAAGTATAAATCTAATCTATCTTATGTCTGGCACAACATGAGAGAAATATCTCACGAATACAAAGGTTCGTGCCAATTCGTCTTTTCTGGTGGAAGAAAAGAATCCGTACAGGTCATCCCTAAAATATTGTTTTATGGCAAAAAACTTTGGGATGTAGACTTGCAATACTTTATAGATAAAAAATGACTTGGGAAACAGGAAAGCAAAAATATCATAGCGACTTCGGCGGCACAAACGAAGAAATTAAGAAAATCAAAGGATACTTAGACGAAGAAGAGGCTAAGTATCATTTGTATAAATTCCTTAGGTCTAATGTAACTTTTGCTACTGATTTAATCTCTGGAGTTCAATTATTTCCTTTTCAGCATTTAGCTATTAAGGCAATGCTTGAAGCAGATTACTTTTTAGGTATATGGAGCCGTGGTATGTCAAAGTCCTTTAGTACGGCTATATACGCATACCTCGACGCAATGTTCAATCAGGGTATCCAGATAGGTATTTTGGCTGCAACATTTAGGCAGTCGAAAATGATATTTGAAAAAATAGAAGACATAGCTAAAAAACCTGAGGCAGAATTTCTTTCTCAATGCATAACAAAAAAGTCAAAAAAGAATGATCAGTGGACCCTGGAGATAGGAGATTCAAAGATCATAGCCTTGCCACTGGGTGACGGTTCAAAGCTTCGGGGGTTTAGGTTTCACAGGATTATCATTGATGAGTTCCTATTGATGCCAGAACATATTTACAACGAAGTTATACTACCTTTCCTTAGTGTAGTCCAAAATCCAACAGAAAGAGAAAACTACACCAAAATCGAAGACCAGCTTATTGCAAGAGGAGAAATGAGGGAAGAGGATAGAAAAAAATGGCCAAACAATAAATTGATAGCACTTTCCTCCGCCAGTTACAAGTTTGAATATTTGTACAAAGTTTATGAAACCTTTGAGGACCTCATACTTAATGGCAGAGATGAAATGAATAAAGATCTATCCAATAGGTGCATAATGCACTTTAGTTACGATGTAGCACCTAAAGCTCTATACGATCAAAATTTGATTAACCAATCAAAGCAGACCATGAGTCAGTCTCAGTTTGACAGAGAGTTTGGGGCTGTCTTTACGGACGATAGTTCTGGGTTATTTAAAACAGCAACAATGAAAGCCGGCACGAGCAAGGATGGAGAGGATCCATCTACTGAGATAGCTGGAGATAGAGATTCAAAGTACCTATTAGCATTTGATCCTAGTTGGGCAGAAAGTGAAAGCTCTGACGACTTTGCCATGCATGTTTTAAAATTAAATGACAACACGAAAACAGGAACTCTAGTTCATAGCTATGCTGTGCCTGGATTAAAAATGAAAGAGCACATAAATTACTTTCATTATATACTCGAAAACTTTAATATAGTTGCTATAGTAGGCGACTACGGAGGGGGTGTGCAGTTTATTCAAGCTTTGAATGCCAGCGAGTTGTCTAGTAGAAAAAAGGTAGAGATAAAAGAAATTACAACAAACTTAGACGACTCAGAGAACTACCAAGAATGTCTCAGGGAGGCAAAAACCCAATACGACCTAAAGGAGAACAGGATTTGCATATTAAGGAAGCCTACCGCTGACTGGATAAGGAAAGCAAACGAATTGCTGCAAGCAAACTTTGACCATAAGAAAATATGGTTTGCCTCAAGACCCCTAGACAAAGCCTACAATCTTCAGATAAAAAAGAAAATAAATATAGAAGATTTAAAGTTTATGCCAAATCAAGACGATTCAATAAAGTCCTCTATAAAGTTGAATATAATAGATTTCCTAGAGCATCAGCATGATATGATTAATTACACAAAAAATCAATGTGCATTAATACAAGTAACATCTACTCCTCAAGGTACTCAGACTTTTGGACTACCCTTAAACCTAAGAAGGCAGAGCGGCCCAGGGAAAGCAAGGAAGGACTCTTATTCTGCACTTATATTAGGGAACTGGATGGTGAAGACTTATTACGACATGATGAATGTAGAAGAAAATCCTATTACATCTACTTTTACCCCAGTATTTATAAGTTAAAAGTAACTTTTAATTTAACTTTCGACTTTTCAGTGTATAATATATTATGCCTAGAAAATATACAAAGAGATCGGATTACTGGAATAAGTTTAATAGTCATGAGAAAAGTCTTGAAGACTTAGCTGAAGCTGCGGGCTCGACTGGTCCAGCATTTGCTGGAGAAAATTTTTATGTAGCAGATGCCTCTTATGTTAGAAATGTAAGTCAGCCACAAAATAGTGAGACAACCAGAGATAGGTGCTCTTCAAATTCAAGGAAGCCAGTATGTGACAAGTATTCTCACATCAAAGCGCTAAGCTTGCCATATTCTTATAAGAGTAATCATATATCGCCCAGAGAGTCAATACTGATGTGCCAGAAAGCTTATGCTAATGTTCCTATCTTCAGAAATGCCGTTGATGTTATGGCTGAATTTGCGAACTCTGATATATATCTAGAGGGAGGTTCGGAAAAAGCTAAAAATTTTATATATAAATGGCTAGATAAAATACAATGTTGGAAAATGAAGGATCAGTATTTTAGGGAATACTATAGATCTGGTAATGTGTTTATCTATAAGCTGGAGGGGTCTTTTGGTAGCGAAGATGTTCTTAGACTAAACAAAGTATATGCCAACTCGAGCTTTGCTAGTTCTGCTATACCAATGAGATATGTATTTCTTAACCCCTATGACTTTGTCGCAGACAGGGCTATAACCTTTGACTCCAGGAATGGTGTATATCAAAAGCTTCTTAGCGAGTATGATATAGAAAGATTAAAGAACCCAAAAACAGAGTACGACCAACAGGTGTACGATTCGTTACCCCCTGAAGCAAAAGAAAAAATAGCAAAAAAGTCTTTTAATAGAGATGGTGTTCAGATTGAACTAGATCCTGATAAGTTAATATATTCTTTTTATAAAAAACAAGACTACGAGCCTTTTGCTACTCCTTTTGGCTTTGCTGTTCTCGATGATATTAATTGGAAAATGGAGTTAAAGAAAGTTGACCAAGCAATTAGTAGGACAGTAGAAAATGTTATATTATTAATAACTATGGGGAACACCCCTGATAAAGGCGGAGTAAATCCTCATAACCTCCAGGCCATGCAAAGCCTATTTATGAATGAAAGCGTAGGGAGGGCTTTAATAGCAGATTATACTACAAAAGCAGATTTTATTATACCAGATTTAAATAAGGTATTAGGTCCCGAAAAATACGAAATAGTAAATGAGGATATTAAAGAAGGGCTGCAGAATATTATTGTAGGAAAAGAAAACTATTCAAGCACCCAGATTAAAGCGCAAATTTTCCTCGAAAGATTAAAGGAGGCAAGGAATGCATTTATAAGCGACTTCTTGCAGCCGCAAATTAAAGAAGTATGTAAATCAGTAGGGTTAAAGAATTTTCCAAAAGCTAAGTTTATTGAGATAGATATTAAAGACGAAGTTCAGCTACAGAGAGTTGCATCTAGACTTATTGAAATGGGTATCATTACCCCAGAACAAGGAATGACCGCAATCAAGAAAGGTATATATCCCAACCCAGAAGACCTTGGGGCTGCTCAAGAGAAATTAGTAGAAGATAGAGAGAAAGGCTACTATGTACCCTTGGCTGCATCCCAGCCCATATTAATGGAGGAAGACCAAGACATGAAAAAGGAAAAGCATGAAGCAGAAATAGATAACATGCAGTCTCCTCCAGCAGCACCTGAGAAACCTGCCCAGAATAAACCCAACCAAGAAAAGGGAAGGCCTGCTGGAACCAAAACCAAAACTAATAATTTAATAGCCTCTGAACAGTATAGCAGGAAAGATATACAAAGCACAGTATATGAAATTGAAGGTTTATTTAAGAATGCCGAGTCCATGATGCGTAAAAAGATGGGTAAGAAAAGATTGAATAAAAATCAAAAAGAATTAATCAGCACATTAATAGAGTCTGTGGTAGCATCTACAGAAAAAGAAAGTTGGGAGGGCGCACTCGAAAATTGTATCGAAGATTTTAATCATATAGAGAAGCTAGATGTACTTCCAGAAATTTTAGATATATCTGTTAGTCATGAAATAGTATCTTATCCTGCTGCTATTCTGTATCATAGTAAAAACGTCTCAAAAGACAGTAAATAAGTGTATTAATTTTTTGCATGAAATTACCTTTTAAGTATACGGCATCTTTTGCTAATAAAATTAAAGCAGAGACTTTCAGTAAAGAGTCTATATCTGAAGCATCACTTCAAAGCTTGACCTCTATTATACCCGATGGAATTGACTTCGAGAAAAATATTGATCTTGTCGGCGTAGCCTTTAACGCCGCAGTAGCTAACAAGTTTAATAAAAATGGCGACGGAATAGACACGGAGACTGCTCTGGCTATTAAAGATTATTTTATTCATAAGCCTACAAACATCGAACATCAAAGGGATAAAGTTGTTGGGCATATAGTAGGAGCCTCCTTTTCTACCTATGGAGACAACCAGATTGTACAAGAAGGTGAAGAGACTCTTTTAGGCTCCGATGGAGCACCTTTTAATATTGCCTTATCTGCCGTTGTATATAAAGGTGTTAATCCTGACTTTGCCGCTCTAGTAGAAAAGAGTACAGATGAGGATAGTGAATTTTATCAAAAAGTATCTGCTAGCTGGGAAATCGGCTTTAATGATTACGATGTAGCAATAGGAAGTGAAGACTTAAAGGATGCAGAAGTTATTGATCACCCAGAACTAAAAGAAACTTTACCAAAACTTTTAAAAGCTTATGGCGGATCTGGCAAGACTGATGACGGAGTAGAAATTTATAGACTAATAAAAGGCGACATATATCCGATAGGTATTGGGTTTACAGCTAATCCTGCCGCATCAGTCAAGGGCCTAATCAGTCACAAAAACGAACAAGAGACATCAAATAACTCAATACTCCTACCAGAAGAGTTTGAAAAAATAAAAATATCTCAAATTAAAAGCGAAGAAAAAATTTCCCAAAAAGAAAAAGACAATGTAAATTCTTACAACATTCAAAAACCTAATCTAATTATGGAACAAGAAATTCTCGAACAATTCAAAGAAGTTTTAGAAGCCAGCGCTTCTTCTAAGAAGCTTTCTGAAGAAGCCGTCGCCAACATGACGAAGATTTTTCATGACGCTATCGTAGAAAAAAGCACCCAATGGCAATCTGAAAAGGAAGCAATGGAAACTGAAAAAGTAACATTGTCAGAAACGGCAGAATCGCAAGCCCAAGAACTAGAGCAGCTCAAAACTAAACTTCAGTCCACTGAAGAAGGATTTGAAGCTCTTAAGTCTGAGGTTGCTGCAGCTGAAGCCGTAGAAAATTTTAACAATCGCATGAGCGAACTGGATGACACCTTCGACCTCGAAGATGAAGATCGTCAATTGATCGCCTCTGAACTTAAAGAGCTTGACACAGAAGAAGCATATGCTACTTATAAAGAAAAACTCTCTGTTCTCTGGAGGCACAAAACCAAATCTTTCAAGGAAGAGCAAGAAAAAGCAATCCAGGAAAAAATCGAAGCCGCAGTTCAAGAACGCTTGGGCAGCAGCGAAAGCTCACAATCTTCAGAAGAAGAAGTAGAACAAACAGAAGAAGAAGTAGTTGAAGAAGCTATTGAAAATGTTGAGGTCGAAGAAGAGGCCTTGGCTAACAATAACGGATCTTCTACAGAAGAATCTCTCACAATCAGGGAAAAGTTTGCACAAGCTTTTTCTGAAGAAAACGTAACAATTCAATACTAAAAAAAGAGGAACTAAAACATGGCACTCAGAACATTACCATTCAGGCAATATAACGAGCACAACGTTGTTAACTTGTATGCCCTTGACTCTACAGTCTCCATTGCAGGCGACCTTAAGACCAATGGCGACAATGACGCGGGTGTTCTCGTATCAGTGGAAAACGGAGACTTCGACAAAGGAATCGAATTTGATTTTTCTAATACCGCAGGAACAAACGGCGCGTACTTAGGTGAAACAGATTACCCTCATGTCGCTAGAAACGGATATCCACAAGTAACAGGGATGACAATTAAACCCGCTGGTACAGGCGCTACGTCTGCACTCGGATTCACCCTTAGACAAACCGCAACGCATGACGAAAACGGAGAAAAACTCCTTTACTATCGTCAAAAAGCTATCGAGCATCAAGCAGTACTTCCAGGCGAAGTCGTTCCTGTTCTTACAGCAGGACTACTGACATTGGCCTCTGCAGCTTGGGAAGACGCCGCTGGCGAGCTCATCGCTGCCAGCATTGGCGCAGACGTGACTGCATCTACCACTACAGCTGGTAAGCTTGAAATTGGTGGAGCTGGACTCAGGGTAGGTAAATTGCTTGCTATTGGATCTCGTACTGCAGGTAATACTGCCGACCAGTTTGCTGGTTCGTCAGGAAGCAGTGCAGCTTATGCCCTCATTAAAATTGAACTTTAATTCACAGAGAGGACTATAAAAACATGAAGATCACACTCAAAAAGACAGAAGAGCAAGTAGAACTGGTAAAAGCTATGGCTTCCCGCAACCGTGACGTTGCTTATGAAGCTCAAATGGCACTGGCTGAATTTATCAGCCCAGTATTGGTTAAAGTTATTAATCAGGCTCCAGTAATCAGCAACCTTTTCAATAATTTCTCTTTCAATGAAATGGACAGCCCCAGCCTTCCGCTGGATCTGTACTATGACATCACAGCTCCTGAATACGTTAAAGTATACAGTACATCTGTTCCTGGCGGTTTGCCAACGAACACTGTCGTACCTACCGTATCGGAAATGAAGTTCTCGACCTATCGTCTTGATAGTGCCGTTGACTTTGACAAGCGCTACGCCGCTAAGTCCCGCATGGATGTTGTTGGTAAAACATTTACACGTATTGCTCAAGAAGTTCTTCTTAAGATGGAAGCTACTTCTCAGTCGCTTCTTCTTGGAGCTCTTAATGAAGCATCAACCCAATCGATTTCGGGAGCTGATAAGAATCACATTATCACCGCTAATCAAAGCGGAGCTGGTGCATCCTTGACTCTTGACGATTTCAACAGACTGTTGACACACGCTAAGAGGATCAACACCGCATGGACAGGTTCTGCTCCAGAAGGTGGACGTATCAAGGGAATCACAGACCTCATTATGAGTCCTGAAATGATCAAGGGCCTTCGTGAGATGGCTTACAATCCCGTTAACACGAAGAATCCTAATGGCACGGACATTCCTGCTACAGATTCGATGCGTGACGGTATTTACAATAACGCTGGAACACCTGAGTTCTTTGGTATTTCAATTATGGAAATCAACGAGCTTGGACCTAATCAGAAAATGTGTAATGCATTCGCTCAACTCACTGGTGGATTCAAAGGAGCCAACGGTTTCAAAGCTGCAGATGACTTGGCTATCGGTCTTGACCGCAGTCGTGAGTCCTTGTTCCGTGCAGTTGCTACTGACGCTGAAAATGGTAGCGAGCTTAACCTTGTCGCTGACGATCAGTACAGCGTCCGCCAATCCAAGATCGGTTACTTCGGATCTATGGAAGAAGGTCGCATGATTCTGGACGACAGAGTTCTTACAGGTATTAAGGTTTCGCTGTAATATTCAGCTAAAAAGGTTTCTCTCAAAAAATCCACCTTTTAGGTGGATTTTTTGTTTCTATACATTATTATAATAGTGTAATCATGTCTAATTAACAAAGGAGGACTCATTATGCCAAGGAAAAGGAAAGTCAATAAAAAGGTAACGGAAAAAAAAGTAGAATTTGCAGATGGTAAAGATCAAGCTGCAGGAAATAATAACGAAAGCATTGAATCCCTGATGGGATTTAAAGTAAAAAACGGATTTGGAGCCAGCACAGAAGCAGAATTTGAAGACAATATTAATCGTCTCTCCATATCTGACTTGCAGGCGCTAGCAGTAACGAATGGGGTATTTCCCTCCGGCACCAAAGCAATGCTCAAGAACAAGCTTAAAAAAGCTTTTGCTGAATATAATGCATTCAATGGTAGAACGCCCACTGCGAGGCCTTCTAAGCCTATTATGGATCCAGGATCAAAGGCTGCAAAAAATTTCTTAGATATTATGAACGGGCGCTAGTATGGCAAATTACAAAAAAATCAGAGATTTAAATAATTTTGTCAATATTACCCCTGATCATTTGGTGCCAGTATCAACACCGCTTGGTGCTGGATCCGAGTCAACTGGAAATACTACAGCAAAAAACTTTTTTGGATCAGTAATAAATAATAGCTCTACGTTCCAGTTAGATGCAGACGGAAATTTAGAAATAAAGCCTGGGGGTATCAAGTCTGAAGATTTGAGTGATGAATCTGTAAGTACTGGTAAGCTCAAAACCACTGGAACAGGTGCTATAGATGTCCAAAGCATTGTAAGAAAAAACGTAATAATTCACGTTGGCAACTACCAAAGACAGGGGACTAAATATTGGGCTAGCGACCAACTCGGGTTTGGTGGTGGCGTCTATGGACCCAGGATTACAGATGTTGTGCAGTTTGCTGGTAACCCCGACCATCCTGATCCTTACTTTGGATATTATGTAGCAGGAAGCAGTGACGAAGTTATAGAGCCATTCGCAACAGTCTGTGCAGGGGCCAGGTATGTATTACATAATCACGGGTCAAGTGCGAGTGTTGTTTTCTTAATTCATGGGCACGTAGTCTGGTGTGGGCAATATGACCAAGATGGTCTATACCAAATACAAGATGCAGGCAACTGGACGCCTTTCCTGAATATAGGTATAACTGCTGGAGTAAATCCAGATAACCCAGGCAATGGCGCGGATTATTTAAATAGCTATGCAAACAGTGAGGGCGGTGCAGCAAGAATAGATGTGGATCACAGAGGTTCCACTGGGGCTTTATCCCCAGGTTGGTGGTTTAGAGCTCCGACAATGTATATGAGTGGTATAAATTTTGTATTCCATAATGGCCCAGACACTATCAGTCCGAACTTTTCTGGAGGTAAAGGAGCTGGAGGTTTTCACGAGCTTAGAGGATTAAAAATGCAGATGGTAGGAGGAGATCATTTTACTCCTTTCCGAATAGCTTCAAGCTTTTTCTTTTCTAGTGGGGCATATCAACCTCAGGAAATTCACACAACCACTGCAAATATGACCCCTTTTAATATTGAAGAGGCAGGTACACGTGGAATATATTCTAATAATTCTACTACTAATGGACTTTATCTTAGTTCTGATAAGTCAGGGTGTCATGCAAGGCTTGCGGGTTGCTCAACGGGTGCTAAGTTTGTTTTCAAAATGTCGCAATGCTACAGTAAAGCGGGAAGCACTTTTGACAACACAATAAACTCACTCGGGCAGGCTGGTGGGTATTCCTCCTTGTTAATTCAGGGCTCTAATACAACTAATACAGCTAATGGCCATGAGCCTGGAGGGGGTTCGACAACCTGGCTACCAGGAGCTGGACACACTGACTATGGAGACCAAGCTGGAAATGTTGGCACTTCATATAAAGCTGCTGGGTATTACTGGAACGAAGTTAGCGGAACAACTAGTGGCTTGACTGCATCACCAACAAGAGGAAGTAAAGCAACTTGGGTTGAGAATAG
>JAAHTH010001794.1_pt1 | contig 17607 bp, 21 predicted proteins | sample 6116091 | NCBI WGS metagenome assembly JAAHTH01 (sample SAMN13939990, study PRJNA603662) | sponge metagenome | isolation source: marine sponge | host: Mycale hentscheli | place: New Zealand | collected 2006 | reverse complement strand
TTTAAACTATGACAACCATAGGTTTAGTTATGACTACCTATAATGAAGAAAAGGTAATCAAGAGGTGCTTAGAATCAGTTCTCCCATATATTGACTACTACTCTATTGGCGTGGATTTGAAAACTACGGACAATACTAAGTCAATTATAGAAGAAACTCTAAAGGATAAGACAGGGGTTGTTTTCGACTCTCCTTGGCGTGGATTTGCCGATGCGAGAAACCAAGCCTTTGAGCATTTCACATGGGATGTTGATTGGTTCTTGGTTATTGATGCGGATATGATATTGCATAACATAGATATGAGATTTGATAAGACTAATTTAGATGAAGGAGAATCAGGCTATCTTATCACAATAAATCAGAATGATACTTATTGGAATATGAATTGGTTGGTAAGTGGAAAATATAATTGGGCTTGGAAAGGAGTTTTGCATGAATATATTGAATGTCAAGATGAAATTAAACCCATAACTATTTGTAGGGATGATTTAATGATAACTCATCAAGGGGATGGAGGTGCAAGGTCAAAGGATTCTGCTATGTTCAAGAGAGATGCGGATGTTTTTCTTAATGAGATGGTAAAGGAAACCGACCCTTTCTTGAATCAAAGATATACCTTTTATTTGGCTCAATCTTATAGAGATGCTGGAATGAAGAAGGAATCAATTCTTTTTTATCGCTTGAGAGCAAGAATGGGAGGATGGGATGAGGAGGTTTATCTTTCTTATTATTATGCAGGTCGGCAAAGTAATGATATTGAAGATTATTTTCATGCAATGGAAACAATACCTACAAGAAGTGAGGCCTTGGTTGATATTATACACAAGGCTATTGAAGATGATAATATTGAAAACATAAATAGAGGACTATATTATTATGATAAAGTAATGGAAAATAATTTAAGTTGGAATACTGAGGGGTTGTTTTTTGTTAATAAAATAACTATACTTCATGATTGGGCGGCTATTGCTATGGGCAAAGTAGGGAGAATAGAGGAATCCAAAAAGATGATGTTGAAATTATATGATGAATATCTGCATAATGAAGATTATCAAAATGCAGACAGATTAAAAAACAATCTATCATTGTTTAAAGAGCAGGGGTTTTGATGTGGGAAAAAGAATACTAATTAATTCTGAGAATTTTTATCCATTACAAGGAGGTGGGGAAAAGCACTTAGAACAACTTTTACAAAGACTTATATTAGATGGATTTGAAATAGAAGTAATTACCGTAATTCCTGAAATAGAGGGTTATGAGAAAGATTTTGATTATCCTATTCATAGAATTATTGAGGAGAAGGTTTCTTCTAAGGAGTTAGGAGAATTATCGGTTTCTGATTTTATATGGGGGTCGGAAATTTCTTACGCATCTAATTATTTCAAAAGTAAGAATCCTAATCTATCTAATATACAACAAATTGAAAATAGGCTGAAAAAATTTATCAATGAATCCGATAAATTTGATATTTATGTAGGAGTAGGTCAATTTGGTGCAAATATACTTAATTTGGAATCGGAGGGAGGAGATATTCCTAAACTAATAAAGGAAATTAATCCTAAGAGTAAAACTTTCTATTTAGAATATGATATGTATCATTTTACAAATCCTCATGGGGATAAAATAAAAATTTCTAGGTGGGATTATGTGGATTATATTCTGTGTTTAAATAAAATGGAAATGAATCATAATAGTGTAAAAAATAAAAATAAAAAAATATATGTTCCTCCTGAAATAATAAAAAAAATATATCCTTTAAATTCTTTTAAGGAATGGGAATCAAGACCCTATGATTTCGGTTTTGTTTCTCCTCTTTATCACAAAGGAAACTCTATTGTTCGTAGTTTAATGATAGATTGTCCTAATTCTAATTTTTTAATAAAAAAACCGTCTTATAGTAGTTGTTATGATTTAGAGGTAATATATCCTATGATTGCAAATAATTATGACATTCTTGGATGGGTTGAAGATATAGATAGGGATTTTTATCAAAAATGTAAATTCATTTTATATCCTTCGTTAAACGAGGGTTATGGTATGGTTTCAGCAGAAGCAATTTGTAATGGTTCTATACCTATTATAAATGATACCCAATCAAATAGGTGGGTAAATGCTAATTTTGCATACTACATTGATAATGAGTTAAAAAATAATCCTATCCTTTATAATTTTGATTATTATATGGAAAATTATCTTTTGGTGAATCAAAGGTGGGGTGAAGAAATTAATAATATTTTAAAAACATCTTCTAAAGAACATTGTAAATTTATAAAAGAATCGCAAGAAGAGGTTCTGTCTCATCACCAACTACGATTTGATATGATGTATGAGGAATTTGTTCGTATTCTTATGGAGGGCTGATTGTGAAAATATTATTAGGCACTAATCTTTTTTATCCTCTATATGGGGGAGGGGAGAAGTGTATTATTGACTGGTTGAGTGATTTTGTTAAAATGGGGCATGAGGTAACTGTTGTTACTACGATGCCCGATATAATAGGTTATGAAAAAGAATTTCCTTTTGAGGTTATTAGACTTAATCCTCCACACCCCTATAATGAAGTCATTGGAGATTATAGGAAGCAAACCCTTCATATAAATTCTCAGTATGCTCTATCTATTTCTAATACTGTTTTAGATAAAAGACATTATTCGATGCTATTAGCGTTAGAAAAGATTAAAAATAGAGAATTTGATATTTATATTGGTTATGGAAAATGGGGAAGTTGTTTGAAACATGAAGGGTTAAGTTTTTGTAGTATTTTAAAAGATAAATTTCCCCATATAATCACTCTTTCCCTTACATGGGAGTATAATACAGGAGGATTAGAATGGGATTCAGATATGTTCCTAAGTTGCTCCCATTACGATTTAACTAAAAACTTCCATCTTAATGAAACGCAGGGTGAGAAAAAGATTCTCATTCCTAAACAAAATACATTTGAACCTATTTCTGATTACAATTATTCAGAATGGGAAAAAAGACCTTATGATTTCATATTTAATAATCTTGTAACTACTAAAGGAGCAGAAACTTTATACTATATTATTCAAAGACTCCCTGAAAAGAAATTTCTTGTAAAAAGAGGTAATTGGGGTGAAGATAAAATTTACTATGATAGATTTAAAGAGTTGGAAAATGTGGATATAGTTGATTGGGTTGAATCTATGGAAAATGACTTCTTTAGAAAGGGGAGGTATTTACTTTATCCTTCAGTATTAGAAGGTTTTGGCCTTATGCCGATGGAAGCCGCTATGCAAGGAACTATTCCGATTTGTTCGGATATAGATATTCTTCGATATTCATCTTCCCCCCATAGTATTTTTGTTTATTCTTCCTATATTACTAATAATCCCTTCAATATAATTAATAATAGGGAAGAGTTGTATAAATTTGATTGGGAGAAAATTTCTGATAGTTGGGTTGATAAGATTAGGGGTTTAGAGGAAAACGAGGAGGAAGTTAAAAAAATTTACAATGAGTTAAAATTAGTAGGTAATTATGTTGATGAAAGATATGAAACTTCCTTAACATCATTTCTCCATAGTTTTAAATAGGTTATATGTTCCAAATAAATTATGGAATCTAAAAAGATTGCGTTGATAACAGGCGTAAATGGGATGGATGGAAGCCATTTGGCCGACCTCCTATTATCTAAAGGATATGTAGTATATGGTATGGAAAGAAGGTCTTCTGTAAAAAATAGAACTAATACAAAACATTTGGAAGATAACTCCGATTTCCATTTCGTGATAGGTGATATGAGTGATTCGGAATCTTTGAGAAATATCCTTTTTGAATGTGAGCCTAATGAAATCTATAATTTGGCCGCACAGTCTTTTGTAGGTTCGTCTTGGAAGATTCCTCTTGAAACTTCAGATACTAATGGATTAGGAGTTCTTAGGATGCTCAACGCTACTAAACAATATCAAGATAATAGTGGAAAAAGGATTAAGTTTTACCAAGCATCAACAAGTGAGATGTTTGGCAAGATGGTTGAGAACCCTGCTAACGAGAATACTCCTTTTTACCCTCGCTCTCCATACGGTATCGCTAAGTTGTATGCTTATTGGATGGTAAGGAATTATAGGGAGTCTTATGGAATGTTTGCTTGTAATGGTATTCTTTTTAATCATGAGTCGGAAAGAAGAGGAATCGAATTTGTCACTCGAAAGATTACTGATGGAGTAGCACGAATTCACTTGGGATTACAAGATAAAATTTCATTGGGTAATTTAGAGGTTTCGAGAGATTGGGGATATGCTCCTGATTATGTGGAAGGTATGTGGTTAATGCTTCAACAAGATAATCCTGATGATTATGTCTTAGCGACCAATCACGCACATAGTTTAGAAGAGTTCTTAGATTGTGCTTTCAAGGTCGTAGGATTGGATTGGCGTGATTATATTGAGCAAGACGAGCGTTATATGCGCCCTGCCGAAGTTCCCTATCTAAAAGGGGATGCGTCTAAGGCTCAAGAGCAATTGGGTTGGAAGCCTAAGACCTCATTCGAGTCAATGGTAAAGATAATGGTTGAGAATGATATTCTGTTATTGGGAAATAATTAAGTAGTAAAAAGATTCTATATATATTATGTTGAATGTCAATTTTATCAATACTGGTGAGATTGATTTCGATGGCGATATATACAAGGATGATAAAGACTTGAATAACTGGGTTCAACTAATAAAAACTCTTACAGGGAATATTTACTCATTTCAGATGGCTGACTTTAAAATAAGAGAGATTCTAAAAGATGATGGTAAATTATGGAAGGTTTATGCATTCTCAAAGGCAATCGAGAATAAAGATGGCGAAAAAGGAATAGTAACCCAATCCATAGTTATCTATAAACTAATGTCCTCCGAAAAGGGCTATCAAATATATAACATAAATCAAATAGGTGCAGTTGCACCCAAATCCGATAGTGACAAGGCTTTAAATAAGTTCTTGGAAAATATAAATGAATCAATTCTTTCCTCCCTGTTGGAAATAAAGGAGAGTTCTAAAAAGAGGATTATATTTTATGAGAACATAAGGGAGAGTAATGTGCTTTATAAGGTTTATGATGATATGGAAACTGATTCTGAACAGGAAAATCTTATTGTAAAAATGATTGAAAATGGAACTTATAGGGATGGCGAAACTAAGATATTGGTTCTTATGAGATTTAAGGGTAAGAAGAAGTTTAAAGTATTCGATGAGATAGAGGAGGCTTCTGATTTTTCCAAATTGATTAAAACGACCTCTATCCGCACCGCAAACACGACAATGGTGACAAAACCTGTTTTTGAAGGAGATGGCTACAAGATATATGATAATATTAATTATGCGAGTGTATCTGAACTTGTGAATTTACATAATGAAAATATGACTAAGCAAAGGGATGTTGATTACTTTAGGAAGATTCTCAATAAATCGAAATCAATTATTTTGGTTGCAAAGGATGGTAAGGGCAAGGTAGTTGGATATATTCTTACAAGACCTGAATACTCTCCTTTTTTGCGTAATTCTAAGGGACTCTATAATACCATGAATTTTGTCGGTATTGTGGTTTCGCCAACGATGAGGAGTAAGGGAGTTGCTCAGAAATTAATTGGTTTGATGGAAGATAGAGTTAAAGAAATGAATCAATTTGAGTATATCTTCGGCCATGTTAGATTTAGTAATAAATCGGCACAAAGATTGTATAGAAAATTAGGTTATTCTCTCCTCCCCGTTGGTCGCTACAAAGATACTAAAGAAATTAAATACAGATTGTTTAAGAGATTCAAAAGACCTGATGTAAGTAGGTATCTTAATGAATTTAGACAGGAAATAATAATAGGATTTGTATTAGTCTTAGGACATGAGATAATACATCAAATTAGAGATTATTAGAGTAAGATATAAATAGTAAAGAGTATTTTCATTAAAGACATGAAGGAAATCAATTATACCTTTTCGATAGGAAGTAATTGTGATTCGACCTTCTTTATTAGGCATTATAAACTGGGTAAATTCTCAGGACCTTTTGATTGGGTCTATGTGGATTTCAATAGTGCTTTGAAAAATATTGAGCAAAAATTTGAAAGATATACTAAAGACCTTTTTTACTATAATCCTGATACTGATTATTCTGAAATGGGAGTTGAGGAATTGAAATTGCATTTAATTAATAAGGAGTATCACAATCAAGTTGATTATAGATTGGAAAATATTTCCAATATAGAATTTGAGTTACATCCTAATAAGAATTATGTAAAGGATTTTTATATTAATCAACATTACTTGCCTGATGAGATAACTCCTAATTTGGTTCAATGGAATCGCTCATGTTGGTTTCCACATCATGATTTTAAGGATAATGAGAAAAATAATGTTTTGATAAATAAAATTAATGTTTTTAATACAGTTCATGAAAATCAGAAGGATAATATATTATTTGTTGGTTTTAATAAATTTGAAAATATACAAGATGCTTATTATGAAATAAGAAACATTACAAGAAGTTATCATCAATCAGATTTAAAAAGTGATTTGTTTTATATTATTCTTGCTCCCACTAATACTCCTCCTGAAATTATTAAGCATGGTAATGTAACTTTTTTCTTAAAACACTTTGAGGGAGTGTATCAATTTGAAACTGATGATAAACATCCTGAAGCATTTGAATATTTAAATAAGATATACAAATTAAATATATTAGATAAACCTAATGATATAGAATATTTACCATCTTCTCATGAATTTCCTGATATTATTGATTACTATAATTTAGGTTATTGATTTTCCCACAACCTCTCTTGTTTCTTAGTATTAGGGACTCTAAAGGTTTCTGAAACCCAAGAAGAGATAAGATGATAAAGTTCATTAGTATAATCGTTGCAACCATATCTTTGTATTAATTCCTCCATTAGAGCATCATATTTATTGACCGAACCTTCAGATACAGTAAGAATAATATTTCCCGGACAGGTTATTTCAACTTCTTCTTTAGAGAATGGGTCTGTTTTTTTATCAATGACTGTTATACATTTACCACTTAACGGTGGCCTCCTATAAGATTCTCCACATTTGGTGCATCTAACTTTTTGTTGTCCAAAGGCTCTTAGATTTCCTCTCATATCCCTAATTAAATGTCTATCAATTAACCTACTCGCTTGGTCGTTATTATCAACTGAAGTTAGAGTTGTTCCTAAAGCAAACTGCACCATAGTTTTCATACGCATGGAATCTAATGTATTATAAGGATTATCTCTAGGACCTGAGTTACAATCAATAGTTTCATGAGTATAGCCAAAGCCTTCATATTGTTTATCGCTCCCTAATACATCATCGACAGTTAAAACTCCAAACCTACTAGCATCTTTAGCCAAAGGAGTTTCTTGACTCCATTCATAAAATTCAACAGGATATTCCCACCCTATATCAAGATTTAATGCTTCTTTATCAATTTCTGAAGGATTAATACTGGTGGTTAGAATTAGGGGAGCATCCATCTGCCCTCCTCTAAATGTTGAAAGAAACTCTTTACTAAAATTAATTAGTCCATCTAATAAAAACATCACGCAATCAATGTCGCCATCACAATTTCTTCTTTTTGCGGCATGAAAAAATGGGTGTCCATAATGTCCCTTAATATCTGCTAATCCAATAATCCTACATAATATGGCTCCTGAAGTATGGGGGGCTAAACCCATCATCAATTGCCCGAATAAATCTTCAACATTTTCACAATTATAAAATGGTTTCATTCCATATAACTTAACTAACATTTCATCAATATATTTTGTTGTATTTAATAATTGTTCTGCTAATTGTAAAGATAATACAATATCTTGTATTTTTAGTTCAACTACTTCATCAACTGAATTTACATCATAACCTAATTCTTGTGCTTTTTCTAAGGATAAACCAATTTCGCTAGGTTTAAAATGAGTCATAGAAATATCAACCATATCATATCTTGTAGTCCCATCTCTAAATACACTCAAATCATTTTTATATCTGATGAATCCCTTTGCCAAATTTTCAGGAATCAATTCCGAAGAAATCATCCCTTTTACACCTTTAATTGGTTCATTAACATAAGTATCTAATTTCTCTTTAGCACTATCCCATAAGGATTTTATATCGTGTTTTTTATATTTAGTTTCAACAAAATTAGTATCTTCTCCACAACAAACTCCAAAAATAGTTTCCTTATCACAAATTTCACAATGTCTAATTCCCATATCTATTTTCGATTCTTTAACAATAGCATCATAAATTTTTCTTTGGTTACCCACATCATGCCCTACTGGAAATAGTGAATGTATTTTAGGTTTCATTTCTCTTAATTTAGCCCCTTCAGGCTTTCCCATCCTAGCCCCAACAAAAGAAGTAATATTTTTCTTTATCTCATAATCTGAGAGGTGTTTAATATATTCAAACCCGTTTGAAAATGAAGATATATTCTCTCTAAACAACTTATTTTTTGAATATACATTCAAAAGAACACTTATGTTATCTCCATAAAGATAATATTTATTTTTGTCTAAGCCCACATTTATATTTATTTTATAGGCAATTTCAAGTTGGTCTTCCGAAATATGTGCTATTCCCTTGCATAAGTCAATTTTGATATTATCAAGAAGAGTTTTTATCTCTTCAGCCTTAGCCATACTAAAATGAGCGACATATTCGGGAGCCATAGGAATATTCATTGTTCGAGATTGATTTAGAGCATCAATAAAAGATTTCGGATATTTATCAACAATCTTTTGATGCCACTCAGGAACATATGGAGATGGTATAATCGGATGATTGTTTTCTATAAATTCTCCAACAGGGACAAGTAGTTCTCCCAAATCCCATACTTTTTGAATAGGCCAGTCGGCATCAATCGGTAATCCTATTGGAATTTCTTCTTCATTTAAAATCCTTTTTGCAGTTCCATCCTTGAATTGAATATAAGGACCATCAATTGTTTCACATGGAGTCACAACAGTTGCCTTACCGGGTCGCTCATATTTCATCTGAGTTCCCGTTATCAAAAAACCTGCTAAGGCTCTCATCGTAGCAGGGTGTATAGAGGTCGTTGCAAGCCCACCTAAGCGACTTCTTCCATATCGGAGGCGAAGACCCCCTTGATGCATCGGAAGGCCTAGAATCGGCCTCCCTGCAAGAACATCGCCTAAGAATTTATAAGATGGTTCAATATCATTGGATTGTTCTTTGTTTTCTTGAATAAATTCAGCCAACCATTCCCAACCATCTAATTTTAGAGCCGTTGTATATTTTAAAATTTTTGGGGCTTTAAGAACTAAACCTTCACACATAACTAATACTGCCCCCTCCCTAACTTTATTACTTCTAACTCTAGGTAAATCTCTTTGTCCCGAAACTTCCTTTCCCACTCCTTCTCCATCAAGGTATATGGGACAATTTTTAGCAATAATTTCCAATTGAGGATTCGATGGCCTATATTGTAATCCTCTAGCATAAATTGAAACCTCTTCCTTATACCTCTCAATCTCCTTCTCCGTGATTAGTGCTTTAGCGAGATTAAACTTTCTTCTCAAAATATCAGCAATCAATACAGATAAGGCTTGCCCAGTTCCACCTGCTGACCTAATAGGTCCTGCATAAGAAACATTTAAACAATTAGTTCCATTATCATTCTGAATCACATTAGCGGAAACCACCCCTTCAAGGGGGGCTACAAGAATCCCTTCAGTTAAAACGGCTAATCCTGCACAAACACCATGATAACAAGATATTGATACCTTTATAGGGTCATCAAAGTCTTTTTGCTCATCGAACAATGTTAAAGTTTCTCTCCAATTATGATTTAGACCACAGGTAAATTTAATGGTAGCACCATCGCACGAAGGACAATCTCTTTCGCGCCATCCCTTTTTGACCTTTCCAACACCCTTACACTCAGGGCATTTTTCAAACTTACCGTATAAATAAGATTCAGCCGCTACTATTTTTGATATTTCAATGGCTACCATTTCACGATTACCCTCATGCAATTGAGTAAGTTCTCTAATTTGTTCTGCGGTTTTTCTTGGTCTGAGAAAATCTAATAATTTCTGAGTTCTGTCGGCTAAGTCTTCTGCTTGAGGAATCTCGACATAGTTTTTTGGGTCAAATCCCTTTGACCGTGCTACCTTTGCTATTTCATATTCTGCATCGCATTTTTGCTTGAGAAATGAAATGTATTCACCGTGATTCATGTTTTAAAATGATTTTAGACCTATATAATGATTTGTGTTATCGTGGTTCAAAAATTGGTTTGTGTATATTGTATTCAATACCATCAATAGAATGAGTAATTTTAGGTGGTGAGAAGGTGATTTCTTCTTGTAATTTCTCGGAGGATATTACAATAATAAAATTAGCCCCATAAATCCATTCACCCCCGTATGAAAAACCTTGATGATTATACAAATTTTGTTCGTCAAAATGTTCTTTTTTAATGTTTCTAACCATATTCCATTCTAATGGAGTTTCTATACTTCTTCTAAATCCATAACAATTAAGTTCGGGGAGAATAAAGGCTAATTGTTGGTCTAATTCTTTATTAGCCCCTAATGGTATAGTTATAAGATAATTCTTTGAAGTAGTCATAATTTGTAATAGCCCCGCTAATGCTTCTAAATTACTCATTTTTTCATTACCATATTCACTCGTTCCAAAGTGTTCTAAAGTTGATATACTAAGAACATTTTCACCCCTTATATCACATTCTGATAACCTTTTATTATCATCTCCTTTTGGGTCAAAACAGTCAATTATTCTTTTAGCATCTATTCCATAATAAGGTAATACTGCCCCCACCTCTATAAAATTAGGGTTTTTTTTAATGAACTCCATTCCTAATGATACTTCAACACACCTTTCATTAGAGATGGTGGAATTATAAGTGTGATAAAAATAAGTAAGATTCATACTTTTTTAGTTAGATTACACCTATTAAAGACTTTTGTTGCTTTTGGTAGCGGAATAATGCTTGCTCCTTCATCTTAGCCTCAATCATAATATCAATATCTAAATCATAGTTATCTATGTATTGATAGATATAGTCCGAATGTGCAGGAGTTTCTTTTTCCTCACCTTGTTCAAGAGTTTTGGACTCAGAATAGTGAAATACTGGTTTAATATCCCATGTGGAATAGGCTAACTTTGCCGCCTCTTCTTCTGATAACCCTCCTGTGTTGAACTTGTGGTGATGATAGTCGAATACAATTGGTATGCCTGTTTTGATATAAACTCCATGATATAGGTCAAAAACCGAATATAAGTTAGCACGGTCATCATTTTCTATCGTAAGACGCTTGAGAACTGAGTCTGATAATGAATCAATATTATGAACGAACCTATCCATTGCAGAATCCTTATCACCATAAGCCCCACCAAGATGAATGTTAATTTTATTATAATGGGATGGATGAAAACCCATTGCATCAAATATTTCAGCATGAGCCTCTAAGTCTAAAATGGTCTTATCGACAACATTTTCATGAGGGCTACAAAGAACATTGAATGGACCGGGGTGGGTAGTAATGCGATGACCTTTTAAAGTAGCATATTCACCTGCCTCTTCGAGTAAATTTAATATGATGGGTGCTTGAGGTAGGTCTTTGAGATGATAGCCATGTTCGGGATGGCTCATAAAAGGAAATATCTCAGATGAAAGACGATAGAACCTAATGTTGTTAGCCTCGTTCCATTCTAATATAGTAATCAAATCAGTAAGATTCTGAATAACCAACTCCGAAACTTTTTCATACCCTTCGGCTACTAAAGTAGCCATTCTTAATGTTCTATTAGTGTATATTTTCTTTTCTCTTAGTTCTGCATTCAGACAAGCATAACCTAACATAACTTTAACGACTTATACTATCCTTATAAATCTAACTACTAAACTCATTCTTAATTTCAGGATATTCTTCTTCCAAAACACTAATGACTCCTTCTATAAATTTTTGTGTTTCCTTTATATCTGTGTTAATCATCCTCTTAAGATTGAACATTGTCCAATAAAATTGTCGAATCACATCCTCCACAGTCATCGAAATCTCATCCTCGGCTCTAAATGTGCTATCATATTTTAAAGAATCAATTTGAATCTTTATTTTTTCGCATATATCTTTAATTCTTTCAAGAGTCAATCTTTTTCTTCTTTTATATGTTATAGTTGAATAATAATCTATTCTCTTTAATGAATCCACTAACCTTTCTAGTTCTTGAATTTCCTTAGTTACTGCCTTTACACCATTCTTAATAGGTGAATTATAACTTTCTTCATACTCGCCATCTAATCTCATTTTTTTTTGCTCATAATTTACTGCACAAACAGGACCACAAAAGCCTTTTTTTCCTTGGGGGGTGAAAACTACTACTACATCCGATATAGTATCACAATTACTACATCTTGAACCTTTCTTAATTCCCAACATTAAAATTAATATAGTCCACTACTATTTAAATGTTATTACAGTAATTATTGAAAAATCTCTTCCATTATTATCTCATCTGAAGTCATATTTGTAAGTAAAATATCCACATTATCCCCTTCCATGAAAATAGTTGTTTCTTTAGTATTATCTTCACAAACAATATAGAAAACATAATTTTTAAAATTATTATGTCCTTGTTTCATAAACCATTTACTAAGTTCAATCGCCTCTAAGAATTTTTCTCTATCTTCATAATGTATTATTAAATGACCTCGGCAAAAGCCACTATGAATATTAAATTTATATCCATTAAGTAAATCTAGTAAGTAATTCATAACTCCCTCATCCTCAACAAAAAACTCACCATCAGATATTTTTCCATCACGATAGTCATTTTCAATACCTTTTAAATCCTTATTAAAATACTTATTCAATTTATAGGTAATCATAATGTTATCATAATGGTTAAAATTCTTATCTCTATTTTTAAGTTTTTTCCAACCATATACTAAAGATGAAAACAACCCAATTCCCACTATTTCTTGAAATGTGAATAACATGATTCGATATTCTGCTTCTAATATATAAAATTATTCTTTAGTGAGTAATGTAGTTCATACAAAAATAATCTTTCTATTATTTCCAAATTATCCAAGTATGCTTGTTTTTTGTTCAAATTGTCTTTCCATACTATATAGAACTCATAATCTTTGAAATTCTTATGACCTGATTCGATGAACCACTTACACAACTCCCTACTATCAAGAAAATCTTCCCTATTTTGATACTCTATAAGGATATTAGCCATGCAATATTGGCTGATGAAAGTGTGTTCTGTTCCTTTGAGTAAATCATAGAAATAATCATTTATCTCATCATTATCAACAAAGAACTCTTTATCTGTTATTTTTCCCTCACGATATTCTTGAGCAATAGTTTCAAAATCCTTTTTTATATGTCTTTTAACTCGAAATGTGATGAACACTTCGTCTATGTTTTTTTCTTCTTCCTTCTTAAAGAACTTCTTAAACATTAGAGATATTCCCTCAACTTTTTTACTTCATCATAGAATGAAATTCGAGAAATCTTTTTAACAATATTTTCTTGAGGCGAAGATTTTTGACGAGTTTTCATCTCTTTAGCCCAATCTTGGTAATCAATATCTCTTTGTTTTTTAAATTCCTTCAAACATTTATTGCAAAACGGTAATGCAAGAAATAGTGATTCATCACGCATCCATTCATCATCCCAATTTCTGCCATTCAAATCATAACCACAATAATTGACCCATTTAGTTCCCCAATCAGGATTGAAATTAAAATGTCCTATATGTCTAACCTTTGGTATCAATTAACCACTTCCTTTTTTGACTTGAAGAATAGGGGAGTCGTTCTGTATCTGATAATAATACTACCGAATAACAACAACATAATTAGGGTTAGGGTTTGTTGAATGAAAAAACTGGTGCTTTCAATATATATGGCGTAAAACCACCAAGAACCATTACATAACAATAAGATGATAGTAGTCCATAAACTAAAATCATCTGTTTGTTTTCTTTCTAACATTCTCGCAATTTGTGGAATCCATGAAGTTAGCGAAAATATGGCAATAAATGACATTATTGATTCTATTATAGCACTATCCACGAATTTCACCTCTCACCATACAATTTTTCCCAACCTTCTATTACTTCATCATAAGGTATGTGCTGATGACAAACTAAGCATCTCGCAAAGTGATATTCAGTAGCACTATATTGACTTCTATTACATATACAATAGCCATTCAAAAAAATCACTCCTTTGTTATATAGTCTTGGTGTTCCTGTGGCAACCTGTGTTTTCTCCTTTCGGCAAGATTATTTATATATTGTGCCGCCGATTTAACACCATCTTCAAATCTCTTCTTAGCAACTTTATCCCCTTCAGGAACTAATTCCATCTTTAACTCATTAATAGTTTCTGCTATCAAGTTAGAATCTAATATCGCATTAAAAACCTCATACTCAACATGAGTTACAGTCTTGGCTCTCATCTCATCACAACCCATCGGCAACACTTATCAGTCTTGATTCTCAAATCAGATATTTCCATACCACAATTATCGCACTTCATAGCCCTATTCGAGATTAACACCTTTATCAAAGTTCCTATTATATACATCTCCATTTTCTTCGATTTTTCGGTCTTCATACGGCGAAGCCACCCTACGATATAACTCTAATTTACAACACTCTAATACTCCGATGAAATCATTGATAAACGAATATGAAACTCCATTAGCCTCCATTAATCCTTGAGCAACTGAAGATATAAAGTAGTTCAATTTCCCCCTAAAATTACCATTTCTTAGATTGGTAGTCAAAGCACCTGCTATTTCATCTAACTCTTTTCTTTCCTCTTTTGGTATATATGGCATTATTCTTCCTCCAATTTTCTATTATACTCTCTCTCCTTATGATTAATGGGGTCAAATATCTTACGCCCCAAATTTTTCCTCCTGTTCTTATTAGGGGTATTTTCTTTATTATTCTTTTTCATTTTTCCCACCTCTCTTAGCCCCCTTTTCTTCCTTAACCTTATTTTCTTCATTCTTTTTACTCTTTTTTATTTTATCCTGATTTATCGCTCTAATCAAATCTTTTTTAGGTGGGCATTTTTTCATTTCTCTCATAAACCAAAACTCACCCAAGATTCCTGCTATACAAACACATATAATCGAGGCTGAAATTATTTGTCCATTTTGGAAAAGTAGTTCTGCATTACTATTAACTTCTTGCCTTAGTTCTAATTTACTACTATTAAATAATCCTAAAGCCCCTATGAATGCTCCAACCATATATTGACTGATTTTTGCATAACTCAAACTCACTCCTCCTCATAATCACTAACATAAATAAATACTTGCGTTCCATCTTGAGTAATATTATTATTCATTGCATAGTAATTAATCCTATGTGTCACTAACTTTCTCTTTTTACTCAACTTTCCATTTCGTTCCGCAAACTTAACTCTATTTCTATCTATCTCGGAGGATAGCCTTCCTCTCTTGTGTCTTTTTGTTACCATTCTATCACCTCATTCTTCTTCATCGCTGATTTTTCTCAAAAAGGCATAGGGAGTATCAAATTTCACCAATTGATAATCTGATACCTCATTCCCATCAATAGAAATTGGGAAAATTCTTCCTATCAATTCCTCATCTTCGGTAAGAAGTCCTCTTACCTTGATAATCTCAAATCCCATATCGTTCACTCCTTTTTATCTCTTGGAACGATTTCCAAACGAGAATCACAAGTTCCGAAGTTTTTATCCCCCCAAACCACGACTCTCCTCAATGGAACGAAAATAGGTGAAGTAATCTTCCCAATCATATTCCTTAAACCGTTCATAATGGCTATTTTAGAATTACACCTATATAAAAGTTATCTCTTTCCACCAAAATAAGGTTTTCCATGCCCTTCTGCGAGCAAAGTTTCGGTCAAGTCTGTGTTTTTATCTTCACCCTCATTAAAATTAATGATAGTTATCTCACCCAAACAACGCCCAAATTTCCCAACACCGCGCGACTTTAGTATAATCTTATCTGCGGATTGGATAAGTTCTTCGACTCTCGCAGTAGCCTCCTTACCACGCTTCTTCTCCTCCAAATCCCTTGTTCGTGATTCAGGTGCATTAATGCCATAAAGCCTTATTCTGATATTATGATGAACCTTGAAGCCCAAATCCACTTGAGCATCTATTGTATCTCCATCAACCACTCGTAATACTGTTATTTCATACTCATACATAATTAGGGGTATGATACATTAACTATTTAAAAATTCCCAATAATTTAAGTAGCAGTAGCACAATGCTATTTTATGTCATCCTCAACTCCTTGGATAACGGATAGTAAGTATGACCCTATTTGGCATTATAGTGAATTTGTTCGTTGGGTTGTGGAAAATAGGGAATTGATAAAGGAGAAGATGGTTAATGAGAATAATATTAGAGAGCAAGGAAATAGAGGCGTAGGTTATGTAAAGCCTCAGATTGATGAGATAATGGTTTTTCAGAAGGTGAGTAATAGTAAGTCCCTGTTTTCCTCATTGGCTTCCAAGGAGTTTGCGAGAGGGTTGCCAACCTATTATTATTGGTTTAACTATTCGGCACACCCTATGGCAGAACAATATGTATCTGATGATATACAACTAAATGATTTTCTTTCTGCTGGACCGATTTTAGAAAATAAGGATTATACTAAATTAAGGAGAAGGGTTCAAACACCTAATCAAACTTGGGAGGAGGGAGGTTTTAGAACTGATTGGGACTTTTATCGAATCAAATTCAAAGATATTATGAAAAAGACACCTTTGATGAATTGGAATCAAACACCTTGGGAGGATTTGAAATGAATTATACTGATTTTGAAGATGATGTAAATAACTTCAGGCAATATATTGAGGAGATATACATTAATGATACTTGGCTTAAACATCAGAAGCAGTTAGCGGATAAAGGGATAGACACTATGGACTCAATAGAACAAGGGCAACTGTATTTACTATTGGATAAATCAGGATATGTCTTTTATTATTATTACCCATCTTCGACTAATGCTTATGGAGATAAGGGGATTGGGTTTATGACATATGTTCCTAATGAATTATTTAAACATAAGTTTGGAATAATGAATCCTTCAATAGATTATCATGTATATTATGAACCTGTTACCTCCCTACGAAAATATTCAATTTTACTAACCAAAATAGAAATTTCAAGAAATAATCAATTAATAAATTGGAATCAAACACCTTGGGAGGATTTGAAATGAAATCGGATAAAACTGCTAAAATACCTAATGGGGTAAGTGTTATAATAGGGTTCGCTGATGAGGATTTAAGTGGTTTAGAATGGAATATAGGAGAATGGTCTGAAGGAGATATATATATATATCTCTCAGAAAAGGGTTCAAAGGATTTTATAAAAAGGCTTATTGAAGAGAATAATTTCTTTCTTTTTACGCAAAGTGATTATGCATACAGCGATGATTATGACTACTACGATGAAGATTTAGATGAGTATTATTATTTCGATACAGACTTTAGAAGAAATGAAGAAGCCAATGGAAATATTAGCCTTAACATAGACCCTGACGACCAAGAGCATTGGCAGGAAGAAGGAGTGGAAAA
>JAAHTH010001792.1_pt1 | contig 17611 bp, 33 predicted proteins | sample 6116091 | NCBI WGS metagenome assembly JAAHTH01 (sample SAMN13939990, study PRJNA603662) | sponge metagenome | isolation source: marine sponge | host: Mycale hentscheli | place: New Zealand | collected 2006 | reverse complement strand
ACATCAGTGCAAAGACCATGCCAAACTATTTATTCTCTTCGTACCATACCTCATCCAAGAAGCAGTCCTTTCTTCTGCATATCAAACTGATATAGTTGTCCATGTGTTGCTTGTTTGCAAACACCTTGGTTACATACCAATCTGATGCGTCTTTCATTCTGAACTTAATCAATGCTTTCATCCTTATTGTATTGGTTTATAAATTCTACTACTCCTTGATATGTTGCACCCTTTTTCCCCCCATTAAATGTTAAGTCAATGATTGTTTCTATTGAATGGTCTGTGTTATGTGCCACCTCGACTCTATTTTCCACTATAAAAAATTCATATCCTAAATTCTCAATCTTCTCTACTACAGGCATCAACCAATTCCAATCGTTATCGTAGTCTAAATCTTCTGCTGTATAATTTATCGTACTTTTCGATGGTAAGAATGGGTGTGAGTGCTTCATGAATTCTGCAATCATCTTGTTATTCTGCTGTGTTTTGATAACTTGTGCTATCGTCTTGTTGTTCTCTTGTGTGTTCATAACTATTTGTTTTTATTATTTATAAATACAACACTATCTAAAATGTTATTAGTAACCGAATCAAACAAATCTTCTTCAAGATAATTTAATCTGATTACATCAGAGTCGTTGTTGTATCTATAATTGATATCGCAATTATCTATGTTTCCATGTTCTTCCTCTAACTGATTAAGGATTTTTTTAAGTTCTTTAACTTTCATGTCTATTTGTTTTAAATTAGAGGTCTACATATGTAGACCTCGTTGGTTTATAAATCTATCTGTGCTATTATCAAGTCCCATTGGTTTACTAATCCGTTGTGATTCAGTACGAATCGACAAGCCTCATCGTATGAGTCGAATGCATATATCTTGTCCGACTTACCTTTCTCAATGATGTGTACCATAATCAGTACGTTATGTACCCTAACAATTCTAAAATCTTTCATGTCTATTTGTTTTCAGTTAGTAAAAATTCATTGTACTCAAACGTACCTGTCTCAATGTACTCAAGTATCTCCTCCTTGTACGCATTGTCAAAGCAGAACACCTTGTCTTGCTCTCGTTCTGCCTCATCATTCTCAATGCATAGGACATACAAATCATGTCCATCATTCTGCTCATTCATCGGTTGGACTTGCCCACTAGCAATCATCCACATAAAAATTAATTCCTTCATAACTTATTTATTTAATTGTTCATACTACGTTTAACATACGTTCAATAACCATGCCAAACTCTTTCTACCACCTCAACCCCACATCAGTTACGATGTGAGGCACTTGAGGAGGTCTACATATGTAGACCTTAGATGATGCGTCTGAATCTGCGTGTTCCAAATATCTCAATCTCATTTATAAAGATTGCGATGATATCAAATCGTCCACAATCACTTAATCCTATTACTTTTGTCTTCCTCATAACTTATATTTTTATTGGTTTATATTAATTCGTTTAATTTTTTTTCGGCTTCTTCATACGTGTCCAAAAAGTATTCCGTACCATCCTCAAAATCAGTGACTAAATACTCAACGTCTTGCCCAAGCATTGAACATATTGAGATTCCATTCTCTAAAGCGATATAAACATATCCACTATTGGCATTGAAGCCCACTTCCATAATATCCTCACGTGAGCAGTTATCTGCATAAGCTCTAAATACTTTGCTTAATCCTTTTGCCTCGCAGTATGCAGGACTTTCTAAATTGTAATAATTCATAACTTATATTTTTATTGGTTTCTACCACCTCAACCCCAAGCCGTCTCTGACTTGAGGTATTGAGAGGTCTACATATGTAGACCTTTCTTGGTGGTGTTGATTACTTCTTTGCGACCTTTGTAGGTAGTGCCTCAATCATCGTCTGAAAGGTTGAAAACGCTTTGTCAACATCTTGAGGGCTTGCCCCATTCGTATTGACAATTCGTACTCCATCTGCACCTTTAATGATTTCAACCTTAACCCCTTTCAATTCGAATACTCCGATAACTTCTCCACCATCTTTGGCTTTATCTTTTCCACCATCGCTATCTGCTTTCGGTGTAGGCTTTGGGGTTTCACTTTTTACTCGTTTCTTGCCCTTTACGAATGAGAGTAGACCTTGTTTGCTTACAGAGATTGAATCATCCTCTTTCACTGCTTTAATGAAAGCCTCTATTTGAGTGATAGTGACCTTTGCGACTTGCAGTTCCCTAGCGAACTTTGAGTATGAGATGCCCAACACAATTGGCACAAGCACCTTGATATTCTCCATTCCCTTGATTTCGGCTTTCTTCATCTCATTCTTGAACTTTGCACTAGACAATAGCTTCTTTACCTCAACCATATGCTTTGCAGTCTTATGGAATGACCGAATAGTGCATGACTTGTTAGCAGTCTCGGTTTTCATCAACTCAATCGCCTTGTCCACAATCGCGTTACCTTTCAATAACGTCTTTACTCTTTTTTCATTTAATTTACTCATAACATTTATTTTTATTGGTTAAGACACTTGTTGTGTGGGATGCCCCATTGCATCCCTTGTGTTTCGTAGGTGTTGAAACCTTTACTCATCAGTTAACCTTATGTTTTTAAATATGACTCCTATAATCCAACGCCCAATCTTTTAATTCTTGCTCTATGTATTCCTGCTTTGATAAACCTCCGAGCATTTGATATTTTGCCTTTTCGGTTGTTTCGCACCCATAGTTATCTATTGCGTTATCTATCTTTTCGTCATACTCATTAGATAGTTTTAATTTAATTTCTAATAATTCCTCTTTTGTTAATCGTAAATTCTTCATAACATTTATTTTTATTGGTTAAGACGCCTCTCGGCGTTTCGGATATTGAATCCTCGTCAGTTAACCTCTATAACTTATCAAACTTCATTTTTGCAGTAGCTCTATCGAGGTCATCCATCCTCATTCCATTCTTTAAAGCTATTGCTCCTGTACGTTTAAACCATGTGACTAAATGCATTTGCTCGTCATTGGTTTCACACGTCCACCTACAAGCAGTTATACCCTCCATCTTTACACACGCAGTCATATCAATCGCTAATTGATTTGGTAGTCCGACAAGACTATTCATCTTCATCCCTACGGATATTGAAATCTCTTTACCTATCTTATCCTTACCTATGATAACATCGTTTCGGTCTATTGATGTCCATACTACGTTGTTTAACTTGCTTAAAAAATCATTTACATTGTTCATAACTATTTATTTTTATTGGTTAGAGGTAACGAGTGGAATCGAACCACATCATGCCCACCTTTTACGGCTTACATTTCGCTACCTTGAAAATCTCGCTATGGGCTTTGCACTGCTCCCACTTTAACTATTAATTTGTCTTGTATCCTGCTGTAGCTTGGTTTACTCTCAATCCATGTTGAATATGCGTCTTTCACTTACTGACCACACCCCACAGATTTACCCTCTGCCAAGCACTTCCAATACATCGTGCTTACTTTTTTCAGTCTGATAGATGATTCCCGAATGCCTTTACAAGATTAAGCAGATGCCTTGTTACTGCCGTTCCGTTCGTGAAATTTAACTTACTACTTATAAGACCTCATGAGGTCTATCATCGGGTATCTAGCCCTTTCGTATGTTCACTACTCCTTAAGGTTGCGTTCGCATTGCCTAGGAAGCCTTGATTAACTCGGTTAAATCATTTATCAATATGTCAATTTAATGTTCACGATTCGTTCATCGTTGGTTCAAAGATACAGAAACATATTCGATAAAAACTAATTTTTCTTCACTTTTTTTTAGAAACCTAGCAATGACGGGGGTTGTAGAGGGGACAGCTTCCTACGTTCTATTTAACATAATATCGGGTAGGGGTGGGGTTAAGGGGAGGGTGTGCCTCCCTATCCCTCTCTATTCCCCTAGGGGCAAGGGGTGTAGGGGCAAGGTCTACAGATGTAGACCTATGACATAGGGGTGTAGGGCGTAGTTAGGTAGTGCATACGCTACAACGTAGTGGTAGCAAGGGATGTAGGGGATTGGAAAGGTCAAAAAATCCACATATCACTGACTAAATAGGTAGGGGGGGTAGGCAAAATCATCGCGTTTTCTGTGAGGGGGTAGTGAGCGTGTAGCCATATAGAACCCACAGCCTCTAATCATCTGATAAAATTTTGTACCTTTGCTTAAAACCAATTTACTATGAAGAAGATTAACAGAGACCCAAAGACTAGCAATGATGTTGGGGGCTTATATGTGAAGCAGGGGCGTTTAATGAATGAGCGACCTGACGGCATGACGGGTATTCAGCAGGCTGCTAAGTTAAGAAAGATGAAGTGTAATTCTGAGAAGGCTGAGATTATTGCCAACGGTATTTCACTTGCAGAGATGCGTGAGAACATGAGAGATATGTTCTAGGATTTTATTTTTGATGTCTGAAGATAGAGAGATTTCATTTTGAGGTCTCTCTTTTTTTTATTATTTATATTTTCTATTTAACATAATAATATAATATCGACACTATTATGTCGTTTTAATGTCGATTTAGTGTCGAAAATAAATAGTTAACTAACTGATAATCAATAGTAGTGTCGAAAATGTCGATTTCAAAAAGCTATTGTAGATGAAAAAAAAATATAAAGGAGGTAGAAAATATATATATATATAGGGAGGAAAAATATTGACATTCCGACACGATGTGTTTAGTTCGAAATAATATATTATATTTGCAGAACAATTTAATTAAATCATATGAGCAACAATCAGATGGGGTTTACACCCAAGCATCTAAACTTCGGTGAGGATGGACAGCAGAAACTTATCAGTGGCATCAACAAGATATCTAGTGCGGTGAAGAGCACCTTAGGTCCAAGTGGAAATACGGTATTGATTGAGTCGCCACATCACACACATGGGATAACGGTAACTAAGGATGGTGTAACTGTAGCGAAGGCTGTTGACCTCCTTGACCCGGTGGAGAACTTAGCGGTCCGTATGATGAAGGAGGCTGCGGACAGGACCGCATCAACTGCGGGTGATGGGACCACCACGTCAATAGTCTTGACAGAGGCTTTAGTGGAGCATGGTCTTGAGTACCTGACGGAGGGAGTGAACAGGACGGAGGTGTTACGTGAGATGGTTACTCTTACTGATGAGGTTGTGGAGAAGCTAAAGAAGATGTCTAAGAAGGTCACTAAGAAAAGATTGTTGGACGTTGCTACTATCTCTGCGAACAACGATAAGGTTATAGGAAAGATTATTGCTGACGTACATGATGAGGTTGGAGAGAGTGGGATAGTGACGGTGGAGAAGTCACAGAGTTCGAAAACATATTATGAGACGACAAACGGGATAAAGGTTGACAGGGGATATACCTCACCTCTGTTCATAACAAACCACAAGCGTGACGAGTGTGTCATGGAGGACGTGTATGTTTTGGTGTCAGACGCTGAGGTGTCAAACATCCTACAGATTGAGAATGTATTGAAACCAATCATACAGGAGAACAAGAAATTATTAATCATTGCACCGTGCAGTACGAATGTTGTAAACACATTGGCAGCCAATGTAATGAAAAGCAATCTAGGGATATGTAATATTATACCACCGCAGTTTGGATACAGGCAGCATGAGCTGATGCAGGACATAGCGTTGAGTGTTGGTGCTACATACTTCTCTGAGAAGACGGGGGATGACCTCAGCATAATAAGTGCTGATGACTTGGGTCACTGCTCCAAGGTGATAGTTGGACGTGACTCAACGGTTATCCTCAAGGATGATGAGGAGTCAAACGCTGAGGCGATTGAGCAGAGGGTTGCTGAGCTGTGGGAGCAGAAGGAGATACTTGAGAACCCTGAGGAGAAGGACTTCGTGCTATCAAGGATAGCGTCACTTACGGGAGGCATCGGTGTTGTGTATGTCGGTGGGAACACTGACTTGGAACAGAAGGAGCTTTACGACAGGGTTGACGATGCGGTATGTGCAGTACGGTCAGCATTGGTAGAGGGTATCCTTCCCGGTGCGGGCATAGCATTACACAATGTGTCTATAGATATTCGAACCAATAATGAGAAGAATGCGGCTAAAAAAATTGCTCACGCAATTTTAGAATATGCCTTAACGGCTCCGATATGTCAGATACTTGAGAATGGGGGGTTGAAGTATGATGAGGTGTATGAGGGTAAGTGTGATGAGAAGATAGTTGAGGGCTACAATGTCAAGACCCGTGAGTACGGTGACGTATTCAAGATGGGAATCATTGACCCGGTAAAGGTTACAAGGAGTGCGTTACAGAACGCAGTGAGTGTAGCTGTGACGATACTATCTACAAATGCAATAATAACAATGGCAAGAACATATGAGGCAGGAGAGTAAAATAATACAGGCACTCGTTGAGTGCTTCCCTAACGATGCTGACCTAGGGAGAGAGATACGTGAATTATATAGACCAAAAGAGAAATGCAATTCCTTCTACACCTATGACGATATGAACATGGGAGAAGAAAGATGGTGTGCCACCTGTGGTCAGCCTGAATCAAAACATTAAAGAATATTAAAAAAAACATTTTCATAATGACACCGATAGGAAAGAACATAGTCATCAAGACGATAGACGAAGAGATTAAGACCACATCAGGTCTGTTGCTATCTGCAGAGGATGCAAGCGGATTCAGATACAAGAAGGGTCAGGTTGTGATGCCGGGCACTGAGGTTGAGGTGATTAGTGAGGGTGACATGATATACTACGACAAGAGGTCGGGCTACACCATGCTCATCAATGAGGAGCCGTACACAATCATTTCTGAGAGGGATGTCGTTGTTGTCTTATAGCAGCATTCATCTCTTTGATAAAGTTCCTATACACCTTGTCATTATACTTGACATTCTTTGCGAACATCTTGTTTGATGATGGCGAGGTGGGAATCTCTTCACCCTCAAGCTTCTTGTATATTGAGGTAAGCATACGCTGAGCCTTGTATGAGAGTTGGTATAGTGCCTTCCTTTCCCTGAGTCTTTTTCTGAACACCTCAATCCATCCATCTTGACGTAGCTTCTCGAAGCGGTTCTTGTTCCAACTCATAAGCTCATCAAACTCCATAAACTTGTCCCTATCAAAGTAATCCTCAGTCTTGAGGAACAGTAACATATCAAGGTCTTCCTGTGTTAGACCATACTTTGACTTGATGAAATATCGGATGACCCTCCAATACTTTAAATAATCCTTATCCATAATTTTATTAAATTTGTAACAAATATAAAAAACTATGGCAACAAAGGGAAGAGTGAAAAGCAAAGGCAACAAGATATGTCCTGCGGGGATAGCTTGGGCGAAGAGAACCTTCGACAAGTATCCTAGTGCATATGCCAACCTTGCGGCAAGTAAATACTGCAAGGACCCCAACTATGCCAAGAAAGCAAAAAAATAATTATGCCAACAGTAAAGTACAAGTGTGGAGACACAGGAAAGATGAAGACAAAAACATTCCCATACAATGCGGTGGGTAAGGCTCAGGCGGGTGAGTTCGCTAAGACCATGAAAGGCTCAATGAAGAATAACCCCGGCTATGGTATGGAAAAAAAAACAAAGTCAAGCGGATACTAATGGGAGACCTTCAGAAGTGGGTAGATGAGAAGTGGGTCCGTATTGGAAGAGACGGCTCCATCAAGGGGGCTTGTGGTACAAGCAAGAATAAGAAGAACCCTGATAGATGTCTGCCATACAAGAAGGCGATGTCCATGACAAAAGCTGAACGAGCAGAGACAGCTCGTAAGAAGAAAGAAGAGGGCGGAAAAGGAAAACAATTCGTTGCCAATACTAAAGCGGGTAGGGTGACAAAGAAATACACAAAGAGATAATGGCGACTAAGGGCAAGATGAAATGCAACAAGGTTGTTGCATCAGACAGGGCAGGTAAGAAGAAGATGGTGAAAGCCTGTGAGGGTGGCAAGGAGAAGTTAATTCACTTTGGTGCTAAGGGCTATGGTCACAACTATTCACCTGCAGCTCGCAAGTCATTCAAGGCTCGCCACAAGTGTGACACCGCTAAGTCAAAACTTACCGCAAGATATTGGGCGTGTAAGAACCTATGGGCGGGTAAAGGTGGTAGCACGAAGTCATCACCAAAAAATCGTCAAGGAAAATATTAGTATATTTGTAAAAAACAAATTAACAATGGGTAAAGCTTTAGTTTGGTTAGGAAATAAAATCATCGCATTTGGAGTGTGGTGTAAGAGAACTTGGAATAAGTTCCTTAATATGTTAATGTTTAAAATATAAAAAAAATGATGTACGAAGACGACAAAAAAAAGAAAAAGAAAAACAAATCAGGTACTAGACAAAAAGACTCTTCCGGAAAGATTACTTCTACAGGTAAAGCTTACACGGTTGGTGATAATTTCTCTGATGTGGCATCTGCTAAGAGTGCGGCTAAGAAAAACTCTCTTCAGGACAACTCTATAACCACAGTGATTAGTAAGGCAAATAGTGCAGGATGTAAAATGCATATAAAATATCAGGCGGGTAAAATGCTTTCGAAGAAGCAGGTTTGTCCAACAAAAAAATAATATTGCACAGATTCGAGGACATAAGAAAAAAGTTCAACGCTATGAAAGAGACCCCTCAAAAAAGCAGGGGTCTTGGCGATAGCATTGAAAAATTCACCAAGGCTACAGGCATCAAGTCAGTCGTTGATAAGATATCTAAAGCTACAGGAAAGGATTGCGGATGCAATGATAGACGTGATACCTTAAACCGTAGATTCCCTTTTCAATAATGCCAATGCAAATCTCCATATCAAATGCCATAGGAGGCGGAGGTGGAGCTCAAGGCTCAGGCGGAGGCTCATCCTTTGAGAACGTAAACTCATTCGAGTTTGACGGGTCTACTGATTATATTGAAGGTAGTAGTACATATTCAGAAATGAATGGAGGCACAAAATTAACTTTAAGTATATGGTTAAAGCCTATTAGTGGTGCACCTAAATTGGAGTATGTTTTAAGTAACCCAAGAGATACAACTGCAAATAATAATCAGTTTGCATTAATATTATATGAAGGTAGTAGTGTCTCTTTTAATGTAAAAAATAGAACTTCTCAATATGTTAGTGGAAATATTAATGCAGTTACTTATGGTGCGTGGAATCATATTCTTGTTTGCGTAGATTTATCAAGAACAATAGGAACTGAAGGTGCTATATTTATTAACGGTGTAGATGAAACAACAAATAGTTCAATGGGTACGTTGTCAAGTTTTTATACGGCAACAGATGTTTTACACATTGGAGTAGATGCTAATGGTGGTTATAATAGATTTAATGGCAATATTGATGAATTAGCAATTTGGAGCGGTCAAGATTATAGAGGTGCAAGTGAAGTAAGTGCTATATATAATAGTGGAGTGCCTGATGACTTAAATAACAACGGATTGACTGCACCAACAACTTGGTATAGAATGGGTGAGGCTGCTAACTACGCAGGAGGAGAGTGGACGCTAACAGACCAAGGGAGTGCAGGCATAAATGCGTTATCAAACACTTTACCACCCGAAGCACTATCTACAGATGTCCCAACATAAAAATTATTATCTTTGTAAAAAAAGATATAATGTCACACATATACCCACAAGATTTTAAGTACGGAGTAATCAACACTGTTGACTTGGCTAACGTAGACTTTGATGAGGATATATATCCCACAAGTCCTACATCATTAAGATACTCACTTGACGGCTCACAGTTCCTAATTAAATGGGAGGAGCACCACACGCCACACTTCATTGAGGACGGAGACGTAGTCCCCGCATCGATACTAAGTTGGGCTGACTGCAACGCACTGATGCAGACACCTGCTTGGAGCGAACCTGAGCCACCAATAGAAGAGTAGTATGTCAAGCAACTACCGTTCCATACTAAACGTACAGGGCTCATCCTTTGCATCAACTAATTCATTCACCTTTGATGGGATTAACGATAAAGTAATTTTCACACCACAAGAAAGTAGAAATGGAGTTTTTACCTTTAGTTATTGGTTTAAATTTACGGGTACATTTAATGTAAATACAGATTGTTTTATATGGGGTTGCTATAATAACAATTCAAGCTATATTAAGCTCGTGTCAAATACTCAAGTAATATTAAAACTAAATGGCACACAATATACAATTAATGAAAGTGGTGGAAATAATATATCACAAAACACTTGGTCAAATTTTACACTTATAAGAAACGCGTCTAACTCTGTTCAATTATATTTAGATGGAAACACATTTGGTTCGCCAATATCAAGTGGTAATTCATTTACTTTTAGTTCATTCGGTAGAATTATTAATAATAGTTTTGGATTTAAAGGATTGATTGATGAAGCTTCATTGTTTCATAGTGATGAAACAAGTGAGGTGGCAACTATTTATAATAGTGGATTGCCCAATGATGTCAGTAGCTTAAACCCTGTTGGATGGTGGCGAATGGGTGAAGAGGCTAATTATACAGGAAGAGAGTGGGTCTTAACCGACCAAGGTAGCGGAGGCAAGGATGGATTCTCAGACACTTTACCTGCACCACCCGCACAACCATCTACTGATGTCCCAACGTGATAACAACTCTCATCAGAATATATTAGCTGTACTCTACTATGCGTCAGGGTACTTCGCAGCGTGTACAATGTTCTACGCTCCTGAGGTTTGGGTCAAGGCTGTAGGTGCTATGATACTTCTATACATCTCATATATGCTCATCGAGCAGTTCGGATAAGTATTTATACATATAAAAAAATAATACTATCTTTGTAGATATAATAAAAGATAGAGATGGCTTACCAAAAATTACAAGCAAGTAGAGCAAGATTAGTATTAGCAACTATACTTTCAAACGCTGATGACGTTGATGTTCCTAACATTACCGTTGTAGGTCCTACAGGTTCAATCACAGCAAAGACAGCAACAACTGTTACCGACAACACAAAAGACTTTAACGCTTTAGGCGTTGAGATAGGAATGATTTTAGTTGGAAGCAGAGGGGATAAGACAAATATCATAGGTGTAAATGGTGACACTCTTACCATATCAAATGCACTCGGTGCTTCAAATGTTGGAGATACTTATGAAGTTTTTGGAGGAAACCAAAATGGATGTGTTCTTTACGTTGGAGTAGCAGGAAGCGTAACCGTTATTACTGCAGGAGGAGACGAGGTAACTCTTCAAGGTGTTCTTGCGGGAAGCTTTATTCCTGTACAAACTAAAAGAGTTATGGCAACAGGAACAACAGCTTCAGGAATAATTGCACTTTGGTAAGATTTTACAGTACGTCATCTCACAATATAAATGTAAGATATACAATAGCAAATGGGACTCAGCGAAGACACGAAAATAAACCTATCACCAAAGAACTTACTTTTCATTATAGGACTCGTAGCTACGTTTGTTAGTATGTACTTCAAGCTTCACGCTGAGGTTGAAGACGCTAAGTTACTTCCTCCAAGAGACACTCAGGTTGACTCTGCAATAATAAAGACCTCAAGCGAGATTGAGTTTATTAAGTCGGAGATAAAACATATTAAGGGACAGCTAAATACAATGGAAGAGCGTCTCTATGAACTTCAAAAATAATTATGATTTGTAAATGCTGTAGACAGCCGCTACCATCTAAGTCAAAGTACCTATGGATATTTGACAATGGACACGGTGGAATAATTGATGGTGTATATCAGACACCGGGAAAGCGTAGCCCTATATGGTCAGATGGCTCTCAGCTTTTCGAGGGAGAGTTTAATAGGGCTATTGTAGATAGGCTTGTAAAATATTGTAAAACTCAGAACATAGACTGCGTTAATCTTGTAGATACTCAAGAGGACACCCCTTTATCAGAGAGGACAAAGAAAGCAAACGAGATATACCGAGAGTCTGAGAAGCCGTGTATATACGTTAGCATTCATGCAAATGGATTTACAAGCGAGTCGGCAAATGGTTGGGGGGTGTATACATCTGAGGGAGAGACTAAGTCTGATGAGATAGCTACAGTTTTGTGGCAGGAAGCAAAGAAAGAGTTTCCAAACTACACGATGCGTAAGGACACATACTCTGACGGAGATGTTGACAAGGAGGCAAACTTCTATGTGCTGATACACACAGCTATGCCCGCGATACTTTCTGAGAACTTCTTTATGACAAACGAGAGGGACTGTAATCTATTAATGAGTGAGAGCGGTAGAGACAGGATTGCCAAGATACATATTGAAATGATAAATAAAATAGAGAACGAATGAAAGAAATTTTAGCACGATTATTTGGTAAAGGCACAGGGGTTGCCGAGCAGGTTGGTGGACTTGTTGACAGGTTCGTAAGAACAAAAGACGAAAAGGCTCAGTTTGAGAAAGAGATGGCAGAGATTTTTATCAGTGCCGAGGCTGATATGCAGAAGAATGTTACCGAGAGGTGGCGTACAGATATGCGTTCAGACTCTTGGCTGTCAAAGAATGTTAGACCTATGGTCCTAATATTTTTAATTGTTAACACCATGCTGTTGATATTTATTGATGCAGGGTTTATAAACTTCAAGGTTGAGGATAATTGGGTGAGCCTGTTAGAGGTATTGCTTCTTACGGTTATCGCTGCATACTTTGGCGGAAGAACGTGGGAGAAAACAAGAAAGAAATAATTCCTATCTTTGTATAAAATATAATACAATGAAATTAAATGAGAACGAGTTAACACTTCTGCAGGGACTGCACGAAGATTTTAACAAGGCTAAGGTGTCTTTGGCTGATGTAGAGTTACAGAAGCATTCAATACTTAAAGGTATTGAGAACCTAAAGGAGCACTTCGCTAAACACGAAAAAGAACTAATAGAAAAATACGGAGCGGATTCTGTAATTAACATTCAGACAGGAGAGGTAACGGAGAAAAAAGAATAAGATGTCAAAGATAAGTACATACAACAATGCAAGTCCGGTAACACTATCGGACAAATTAATAGGAACCTCAGTAGGAGCGACACCCGCTAATGCAACCAAGAACTTCTTAGTTAGCGACCTGTTGTCTTTGTTTGAGGGGAATGTAACATTGGAGGATGCACTTCTCGCAGGTAACACCTCAACTACAGCGATGATTCTTGGAGGCTCTTTGAGAATCAATTCAGGACTTCTTGATGCAGCCGGAGGCTTAGGAACAAGCGGACAGTCTCTGCTGTCTACAGGAGCAGCGGTCTCTTGGGGAAACCCATCAGTAGGAAAGCTTTCTCTATCTGTAAGATATACTGAGGCAGTAGTTAAGGGGGACCCATTATACATATCAGGATACAACGTAGGTCAGTCAAGATTAGAGGTATCAAAAGCAGACTCAGCGTCAGCATCAACTATGCCTGCAATAGGTCTTGCAGACGCAGCATATTCGTTAAATGATAATGGAACAGCAGTGTCTATAGGGACATTAACAGACATAGACCTATCATCGTTAGTTCCTGCACCAAGCGTAGGGGATGTATTATATATCGCATCAGGAGGGGGTCTTACTAAGACCGCTCCAACAGGTACAGCACTTATTCAGAACGTAGGAATAGTATCAAGAAACTCAGGAGCGAATGGGGTAATTGAGGTTACTGCAATAGGTAGAGCCAACGCTCTTCCTAACATCGCACCATCAAGTGTTTTATTTGGAGGAACTGCAGGTCAAGCATCAGAGAGTCTTCGATTAACATACACCGAGCAGGACATAGCTCAAGGTGCTTCAACCTTTGCGGGCAAGACAGATATATCTACAGGGCTTTTTAAACTGCCACAGCTAAGAACATTTGCTGACAATGCAGCGGCACTAGCAGGAGACCTTCTTGTTAATGATGTGTACAAGACAGCAGCAGGAGAGCTTAGAATCGTAGTGTAATGGACATTAGAAAGATATCTATAGGACCCGACTACAAAAGTAGTGCCATGCATTACATTGTGGGTCAGGAGATATTAGGCTCTAAGTACACAATACATCTAATAAAATTTTATCCTGAGAATGAGTCTATTAAGATATGGATTCAGCAGGAGGACGAGGTGATGCTTTGGAAGGAGTTCACCCGAACAATGCCAATTTCAATTGAATACAATATAAATTTTTAAATGAAGTCACCGTTTTACTTTATAACAAAATCAAAGAACGGCAAGCGATACAACAACACAAAACAGATAGGAGGGATTGAGTTTATTACAAGCACCTCTGAGGAGGACCACAAGTCCTCTAGTCGCTATGCTACAGTCATTGAGACACCAATAGGATATACAGGACCAATCGAGGTTGGTGACACGCTGTTGGTACACCACAACGTATTTAAGTTTTACAACGACATGAAGGGAAGGAGGCAGAGTGGAAAGAGCTTCTTTAAAGACGACCTGTTCTTTATAGATGAGGAGCAGTTCTTTATGTACAAACACAATGGTGAGTGGAACTCATACGATAGATACTGCTTTGTTAAGCCAATTCCTGCAGAGGAATCCTATATGTTTAAGCCGTTCTCTGAAGAGCCATTGATGGGAGAGATGGTGTATCCCAATGAATACTTAAAGTCAAAAGGGATAAGTTCAGGAGACACTGTATGCTTTAAGCCTGACAGCGAGTATGAGTTTGATGTTGATGGGGAGAAGCTTTATCGTATGTATGACCATCAGGTAACAATAAAACTATAATGGAGACAAAGGATATTAAACTCAGAATAATACAGGCGGGTATGCAGGCAGTTGAGCAGCTTATAAAGGTTGCTAAGGAGGACATTATAAAGCCTGACCCTGACGATGAGCTAGCGGCAGATAGATTAAAGAATGCTGCTGCTACAAAAAAGTTAGCTATATTTGATGCATTCGAGATACTCTCAAAGATAGAGGGTGAGAAACAGAATATAGAGGTCTCAGAGCGTGGGGCAACAAAGATAGATACAAAACAAGGATTTGCAGAGAGAAGGTCAAAATAACTTATACAGTGTTCTAAAGGACTACATACCATCAAAGGTGGTAAAGAATAAGAACAGGGTAAAGAGTTGGGCTTATGGATATAATGACAAGTACGATGCTGTAGTAATATCCAAGTCAGGACAGATAGGAGACGTTGTGAGCATCAATGGACTCCGCATTGCCTTACCCTTAGCTCCTGATAAAATATCAAAAGGAAAAGATTATTGGGAGCGTAAGGATATCTCTAAAGAGCTTGATAAGATTCAGTCAATATTTCAATGGAACGAAAAGACTTCAGAGTTCAAGAATCGTTGGGTAGACTATATCGAGGAGGAGTTTGATAGAAGGGAGGAGGGATATTGGTTTATTAATAACGGGATAAAGACATATATTACAGGAGCACATTATATGTACCTTCAGTGGACAAATATTGATATTGGATACCCTGACTTTAGGGAGGCTAATAGGATACTATACATATATTGGGAGGCGTGTAAGGCAGACAAGAGATGCTTTGGATTAGACTATTTAAAGATTAGACGTTCAGGGTTCTCGTTTATGTCCTCTTCGGAGTGTGTCAACACAGGTACATTAGCAAAAGACTCACGGGTAGGTATACTATCAAAGACGGGGGGTGATGCTAAGAAGATGTTTACCGATAAGGTTGTGCCTATATCTCAGCGTCTACCATTCTTCTTTAAACCGATACAGGACGGTATGGATAAGCCGAAGACCGAGCTCGCCTTTAGGATTCCGGCATCAAAGATTACAAAGAAGAATATGTCTACCATTGACGATATGGAGATGGAGGGACTTGACACCACAATAGATTGGAAGAATACAGACGACAACAGCTATGATGGTGAGAAGCTGTTGCTATTGGTACATGACGAGAGTGGTAAGTGGCTGAAGCCTAATAATATACTAAACAATTGGCGGGTTACAAAGACCTGTCTTAGGTTGGGTAGCAAGATTATAGGCAAGTGTATGATGGGCTCAACCTCAAACGCATTGAATAAGGGTGGGGAGGAGTTTAAGAAGTTATACAATGACTCTAATCCAATGAAGAGAAACGCTAACGGTCAGACCAAGAGCGGGTTATACAATTTGTTTATTCCTATGGAATGGAACATGGAGGGTTTTATTGATAGGTACGGAATGCCTGTACTAAGAAAACCTACTAAGCCGATACTTGGTGTGGACGGTGAGATGATTGATAACGGGGCTATTGACTATTGGGAGGCTGAGGTTGATTCATTAAAGAATGACCCTGACGCATTGAACGAGTTCTATCGTCAGTTCCCACGTACAGAGTCTCATGCCTTCAGGGATGAGAGTAAGCAGTCACTCTTTAATCTAACAAAGATATATCAGCAGATAGACTATAACGACTCACTAATAAGAGAGCATCACCTAACACGAGGCAGCTTTCATTGGAAGGACGGCATAAAGGACAGTAAGGTGATATGGAGTCCTGACAAGAGGGGAAGATTCTTGGTTAGTTGGACACCGAACAAGGCGTTACAGAATGCGGTAATAGATAAGCGAGGGGTTAAGTATCCCGGCAACGAGCATATCGGAGCCTTTGGCTGTGACTCATATGACATTTCAGGAACAGTAGGAGGGGGTGGTTCTAACGGAGCTTTGCATGGATTGACTAAATTCAACATGGATGAAGCCCCCTCTAATGAATTTTTTTTAGAGTACGTGGCTAGACCGCAGACCGCAGAGATATTCTTTGAGGAGGTGCTGATGGCTTGCGTGTTCTATGGTATGCCAATACTTGTAGAGAACAATAAGCCTAGGCTACTATATCACTTTAAGAACAGGGGGTACAGGGGGTTTAGTATCAATAGACCCGACAAGCAGTACAACAAGCTGTCTAAGACAGAGAGGGAGCTTGGGGGTATACCTAACTCAAGTGAGGATGTTAAGCAGTCTCACGCCTCAGCTATTGAGTCGTACATAGAGAAGTATGTGGGACTAGATTTGAGTGGTGCGTATAGGGACATGGACGATATGGGGTCTATGATGTTCACTAGAACGCTTGAGGATTGGGCAAAGTTTGATATCAGCAACAGGACAAAGTATGATGCAACGATAAGCTCAGGGTTGGCTATTATGGCTACGCAAAAGAACGCATACCTGCCTGAGAAAAAAGAGTCGAAAATAAGTATTAACTTTGCAAGGTATAGTAATAAAGGAACAATAAGTGAATTAATTAAAAGATGAAAGAGGTAAACGTAAACATTTCATCTGCAGGATTCCCAAGTCAATTTGTATCTGACGCTGAAAAGGCAACGGAAGAATTTGGATTACAGGTAGGTCAAGCTATTCAGTATGAATGGTTTAAACGAGACGGGAGCTCTTGTAGGTATTATAGTCAGATGAGGGATTTTCATAGACTAAGGCTATATGCAAGGGGAGAGCAGTCTATTGCAAAGTACAAAACAGAGCTAGCTGTAGACGGTGACCTGTCGTATCTTAACTTGGATTGGACACCTGTTCCTATACTCCCTAAGTTTGTAGACATCGTTGTTAACGGAATGTCGGACAGACTGTTTAGGGTAAAGGCATACTCTGAGGACGCACTGTCTCAATCAAAGCGTAGCAAGTATCAAGACATTATAGAGGGGCAGATGGCAGCGAAAGATGTTCTCCTTACTATACAGGAGAAGACAGGTGTTGACCCATTCGCAATGAACCCTGCTGAGCTTCCTGAGAATGATGAGGAGC
>JAAHTH010000164.1_pt1 | contig 17621 bp, 10 predicted proteins | sample 6116091 | NCBI WGS metagenome assembly JAAHTH01 (sample SAMN13939990, study PRJNA603662) | sponge metagenome | isolation source: marine sponge | host: Mycale hentscheli | place: New Zealand | collected 2006 | reverse complement strand
TCATCTACTGTTATTGTAGCATCTATAGTTTCATTAACTCCTATCTCACATAAACCAGTAGCAGGATCAAAATTATATCCTGGGGGACATTGAGGTATAGTACCAGTTATTGTCTTAGTAGTAAAGAAATGATTTATGCTTGGTAAAGCTAGTTCTGGATGCCAATCATGAAAAGAGATCCATGCTTTTGATTTTGGATCATAAGATATAGTCCATGAACAATCATCAAAATAAATTGGATCACCTATCTCTATATCAAATCTTAATTCTGCTCCACTTTTAGTAACAGTATTTATGTTTACAGGTTTTAAATTAGCATCTGTAAATGTTGCACCTGCTATATATTGTGATTTTAATTGATAATCTTTTTTCATAAAGTAGACTATATCATCTACTGAATCATACATAACTTGACAACCAACCCCGTTCACTGGATTATCACTCCATACTGAATCTTCTGCTAAAGGAAATTGTTTTACAAACTTAGAAGGAAGGTATTTACCAAACCACCATTTCATTCCTTTATTAGATATAGGATCTAATCCTTTACCACCATATTGAAATATTTTACCCTGTGCTTGAGATATAAAAAACAAACCTGCAGGTGTATTTATAACACCCCTTAAACTTTCACATGAACCATATTCATTTGATATATCTGCATTAGCTACATTTTGAAATGGTTGACTAAATAATCCTCCGTCACCTATAGTTAATTTTGTATCTAATTGTGTTTTAAGTGTATCTAAACCTTGAAACATTTGTGGTGATAAATATGGAAAGAATATTAATGCTCCACTTTTATTTATAGGTTTTATAACACTTACTGCATTTTTAAAATCTTTATAATTCAGTGGTAAAAATACTCTCCAAAAATCTTTTTTGGATTCCTCTTGTGCTTGTAAAGAATATATTAATCTTTTTGGATAACTTACAAAACAGTTAGCTGCAACTTGTGGATCATAGTCTCTTGGTTGCATTAATCCAAATGAACTTAATTGTGTAGGAAACTTAATAGGACTTAATGAATCATCATACTTATAAAAATTATCTTCTTTAATTCCATCTGCATGAAATAAAGCATTAACATCATTATATTGATATATATCATAATATCTTTTACTAGGCATATCTTCATAATCTCTATATGCCAGGTTTATTTCTGACTCTACAAAAAATTCATTTACACCATTTACATGAGTATACATATATGCAAACTTCATATTGTATCCTGGATTTAATTTACTCTTTCCACCAAATAGTGATTTACCTAATATACTTGTAGGTTGACATGTGTTTGTACCTCTATCTAAATAATATGAATCAGTTGGTAAAGCATCTGACCATGAGCCTGGATTAAAACCTAATGTAGCTATTTCTGCTGCCATACCTGAAATATCATATCTAGTAGAATCTATCCAAAATCTTGGGAAAGGAACGTTAACATATAAACTATAATCATATGCAAACTCATTAGGTTGACCTTTTAAGAAATCTGTAAATATTGGCATTATACATTTTTCACTATATCTATTAAGAAAAACATCTCCAGAAAAAACTGGATTAGTTGAATATTTAAACTCATCTGGTCTTAGTGGATCAAGCAACTCAACACAACCTCTCATTTGTATTTGCTTAATACCATCAAGCTGACCATATTGATTATCCATATTAAACTTTAAAGCACCATACTTTGCTGCTATAAGTTTTCTAAATGCCTTACCATAATTTTTTAAATGGTTATTACCAGAATCTAGTATTGATCCGTTGCCATTAACTGAGCCCCCTAATGCAAATCTAGAATTATCTTCAGGAGTTCCTACACGTAGAGGTAAAGATCTTTCAGTAGATACTGCTACTGTACTTGGTCTAAATAAATTATTAATTTTATATTTTGTTCCATCAAATGTTTGAAATGATGAACCTATATAATTAGAATCAAAGTTTTTAGTTCTAAAAACAATGTCAATTGGAGTTGGTCTAAATCTGTTGTAAAAACCATTTGAATTATATTTTAATACAAAATCTGTGGGTGTAACAAGATTATACATTAAATCAATAATTTCATTACCACCTAGTGTAATATTTTTTTGTGCTAAGGTTATTCCTGTAATAGTTCTTAATATAACTGGCATAGCACCTTCTGGTTTATCATATACTGTACCTTCGTCATAACCACCACCCTTAACACCAGGTGATATAGTTTTTCCAAAATTTATTCCAGCAGCAGCATTTAATTGTGTATTTGAAACTATTCCACCACCATATAAATCACCTAGATTAACTGCACCGTCTAATAAGTTATCTACAACAATATCCCAAAAAGCACTGGTAACACCAATAGTACCTATCCCTGCTACGTTTTCTGGTGCTTTACCTACTGAATTTGATACTCCTAAAAATATAGCATTACCACCTGAGTTATCACCTTGTACAGCTTTATTTGTTCTATTTGTAGTTCCTTGTACTGCATTTAATGCATAACCTATACCTATTATTGCTGCTAAGGTTGCTGCTTTAGGTCTTAGTAATTTGAACTGTGGATGATCTTCAGAAGGTAAAAATGTACCTGTAGATCTTCCCCATATATCACCATACATTTTTGTTTCATAAGCATTTAAAAATGGTCTAGTAAACATAAGGTCAGGAGAATGAAAAGTAAAGACATCATCAGTGTGACCTTTTAAAGGTTTAAAGTCCCTTATACTTTGTGTAAAGCTATCACTACAACCATCTGTCCTATTATCACTACCAGCATCTTCTCCATCATGAAAGTATACATCATCTTGTAATGAGTTGTATGGATAATTAGGATATAGTCCTTGTGTGCCACTTGTGTTTAATATATTTTCTCCATCAGGTATATTATATTTACGCATGTTTTTAAACATACCTTTAGCTAAAATAGATCTGGCTCCTTGTCTAGATCCTCTAAGTATTTCATATCCTACTACGTTAGGTATAAATGTACCATCATTAAATTTTGGTTTACTTATATTAGTAAACTCTACTCCTAATACATTAATAAGGTCAGCATTTGTTGTACTTATTTGTAAAGAAGAATTTATAGTTTCATCAGGCATTTTGTGATGTCTAATAAATTCACCACATAAATCTGCACCAGGGTTTCCCTCATTTGACCAAGTATGCTCACTTGCATTCCATATATCAGGTCTATTACTAGGGTATTTTTCTGTTGACTCCCAATAACCCATTTCACCTCTAGCAATAATAACTGATCCGTCTGGTTGTAGTTCTGCTGGTACACTTCCACCAGTTGCTGTATTATATACTTTAAATAACATATCACCATCATCACTTAATACATTATCACCATATAAAACTTCTGTTTCAAATTCTCCAGTTTGAGCATATGTGCCTGGTGCTCTACCAGGTATATGATATGAAGATGATCTCTCTCCTGTATTATATATCCATCTTATAAAAAATGCATATTGTTCATCTCTCATAAACCCAAGTTTATTACCTGCTTTTGCATAGTAATTTGAATCTAATTGATTTACTACCCAATTGGTACGTATGTTGTTTGCCAATGGTTGATAGTTAAAATCAAATTGTTCAGTTGGTCCTTGTCTAATTAACCAATCATTAACAACAAACATTGACTCAGATTTTTCATATGCAGGACTCATCATTGGTATTACTTTAAGATCTTCAGGAACTAATGATTCATCTATATAATCTATATTTATAGAATTTTGTTCTGTACTATATAATCCAATAATTTTAGCTGATGTTTGCCCTTGATTTCTTCTTAATATAACTAGTTGATAAAAAAAGTAATCTTGATCTAAATTAGTTATAGCTAGATCTAAAGAAGAATTTGATCCCGCATGACTCCATAATGTTTGCATATTAGATATACCTATGTAATCAGTTACACGTTGTTCATTTTCTGTATATGCAATAAATGCTTGATATGTACCATTTAATAACATACCCCCATCTGTAGCTTTAGTCAATTCAATACATGGAGTATCAACTAAAGGGGCTAATCTAATTTTTTCACAATCTAGTATTCTTGGCTCAACATCAGAATATACTATACAAGGATCACCAGGTGCAGAACTTATATATTGTAGGTATGGTATATTATCTATATTTAAAGTACGTGATGGATTATTACCATCATCCCAATATACCTGCCATGTACAATCAAAATTTTCTTTTGCTGCACCAGTAATTAAATGTTTTTTTAAAAAGTTAAGACATGGATCATTTACTAGTGTAGTATATTTACATTCACTATCATCAAATCTTCCTATCTCAGAACTAACATTGTCTGTTGAATATACAATCCATTCATCTCCGTATCTATGTATAGCACCAATTACTGTATATGGTATTACACCACATTGTAAATTTGCTGGCTCATTTCCTATAACTCCTAAATCTCCATCCTCTGAGTTGTTAGCTACGTTACGTGCATGCCACCAAGCTTGATTATTTTCAAGTGAAGGGGTAATATCTTTATTCATCCCTTTTACAAAAGAATTTGTATTTACAGATGAACTACCCTTTTTAGGTACACTTGGTCTTTGACCAGAAGCAGCTGAACGTTTTTTTGCCATAATCTTTTAGTTCTTTATTTAACTGTAGAAGTACTTGTTGTAGCACATGTAGTTGAATTAACTGCTGCCTGTGCTGCTGCTGTTCTTGGTCCTGATACTACTCTTGGTTGAATTGGTGCATAACTTAAAAACATATTGTAATAGTTATGATATTGTGCTCTTCTATTTACTTCCCACATTTTTCTCATCTCCGCAAAATTTGGTGTGTTTACAAAACCTAATGCATTGTTTCTTGCTCCACGTAATCTTGATTCTACAAGTTGTAATTGTTGTGCAACATTCTCACCATTCCAAACCATATTTTCAAGTATTCTTTGTTTAATTGCATATTCATAATATTCATTGCAATATGGTTGATCTAATACTAACAACTCACCTAATGAGTTTTCCATTGCTCCTTGATAACTTAAATATACTTTTCCAGTTTTAAATGTTGTTAATAAAAAACCATCTTTTAATTCTGCAATATCTGGAGCTTGTGCCCCTAATTCAGGGCAATAACATACTTTGTCATTTACTCCTTGAATTCTTAATTCAGTCCAGTCACTAAAAGTTCTAAAATTATTTGGACCTACTCTTTGTATTAATTGATAACTGTTAGTATCATCACATGTTTTAATTACACAAACATCTTTGCATGTGTCATCTTTACTACATGGTGACATCTCACCTGGTGCAGGAACATACGGTACATCATTAAATGTTTCTACATGTGTACCTGATGGCATAGTATTATTAATAGTATATGAGCCACATCTAAATGCATAATTTAAATATTGGAAATCCATTGGCATTTGTCCTTTACCATGTTCTATATCTATTACAACTTCTTTTGTTCTATGTATTTTTAGACCTAGATCATAGTTAACCCTAGTAGCTACTTTTATAAGTTGAGCTGGCTCAATCATACCTTCTAATGCATAATTAGAAAAGTCAACAGAAACATCTTCCATTAACTGATTGAACGTTCTATATTTTTGTGATACTCCCATTATTGTCTATTTAAGTTACGTTTATTATCAGAATCTTCTGATGGTACTTTTAATGTATTCATCATAGTAGCTACAACTTGATTTTCTATTTCAGCAAATAATGCTTCTGGAATATATATTTCTTGTTCATATCTAGGAGTACAATTATTAGTTTCATCACAATCCCATGCAGTAATATCAGAATCAAAAACTCCTTCTACTTTTAAAGCATCCCAAGATATATTTGGGCAATAAATATATCCATCTAACCACCAAAAATATAAAGTGTTATTATATTTAAAAGAAGTGGTTTTAGTCATTGATGTATATGTACCCGGTTGTGTTGCCTGTAACTCTTGTGAACCATCTATTGAGCTAATAGTACGGATAAGTGGTCCCCAGTATCCTTCAAACATAGAAGGCAATTTTTTCTTAGTTCTCTTTATTGTACACCCACTTTGTATTCCTGCACAATGTGCTTCTATTTTATCTACTTCAATAAGTTCAACATATGGTAATGTTTTCCATACTGAATTAAACTTAAGTAATTTATTTGCATAGTCTTGTCTTCTCATTAAAAACTGTGCGTGCTTTTCTATAAGACTATATATGTATCTATCTGTAATAAATGCATCTTGAACTTCTGCTTTTACTTGTCCTCTTACTCTAGATATTGTTTCTCCTATTGTTGACATGTTGTTTATTTTTCAAATTCATTATAATAATTTAATGCTTTGTTGGTTTCTTCAAAGTTTTCATCATATAAATAAGCTACTTTATATTTGTTTTTCATAACTACATATTTTGTCCAACCTTTAGGATATTCTTTAGCAACTGTCCTTTTAAAATCTCTACAAGCTATAAAATGCCACAGGCCTCTATTTTTAAATCTATACTTAGTTGACCAGTTTGTATAAAATATTTTTCCTATATTACCATCTGTTTCCCAATTTTTATTTTGCAAAACCTTCCCATACTCTTTAGATAAAGCATAATTAGTATTTACTGTCTTAGATGCTTTACATGTTCCTATAAATAAAAAACCTAATGAGTCAGGTAATTCTACACCACCTCTATTGTCTATAACTGCCCTCCAAATTTTTTCATTATATAGTTTTATTATCTTTTTTAATTTAACATTATCTATATCAGAGTATAAAGGTTTTTTATCTTTAAACTCTTTAATTGTTTTTGCATTTAATAAGCCAAGTCTTTTTTCTCTATACCTAGGAGCATTTAAATCAGGTTTTTTAAAATTGTTGATCATATAGTTATATTTATAATTTACAAAAAAAACCCCACTTTATGAAATTAAAAGTAAGGTCTTTACAATGCTTGATAAGTTAATTCACATATATTGCCCATTGTAGGGTGTTGTATTTCTAGTTTACCAGATCTTCTATTACCAACATATTTGTTACTGTAGTGATAATAATCTGCTTTTCCTAGACTAGGTAAGGTTTTTTCTACAAAGCCTGCTGTCTCATTAGAAGTCATATATTCTACTTTTCTGTCTGTGTGTATGTGTCCTTTAAATAAAGTTCTATTAGTTGTATTACCCCATTCTCTAGGATACTCTGTAGCAAATATTAAAGGATTATTCTTGCTGCGTTTGTCACCATGTTCAAATGCATTAAAGTTATTATGCCAAACATGTACTTTTCTTTCTTCATATTTTATATCCCAAGTTATTTCTTTTGACTCAATAGACTTAGATAATGCATGTACTAAATGATAAGAAGATAATCTATCATGATTACCAGGAACATACACTATAACTAAATTTTTGCAATATGACTTAATAAAATTTATTGCCCAGTGCATAGCATCAAATGCTTGCACATAAGCCTCTGTAGCACTTGTACAGTTGTCTAAAGCAGTTCCGCTAGTAGTACTACCCTCAAACGTATCCATGTTGATTAGATCACCTCCTACAACAAAATACATTGTTTCTATGTAATGTACTGGAACAGCTCTTTGTATTAGATTTTTTATTGTATCCTCAAAATCTTTATCTATAGTATCATTACCCTCTTTACCAAAATGTATATCCTGTAGAGACATTACTCCACATAAAGGATCTTTACTTTTTATTCCTTCTAAATTAACTTTTGGTATTTTATATGTTTTTGGTTTCCAGTTAGCAAGTAAATCTTCAAATAATTTATTTTCAGGATTTTTAATTTGTGACACTAAAGCAGAAACTCTCCAATGATCACCCATTTGTTTATTCCAATACTGTGATAGTCTCCATCTATCAGTATCTATTTTTAATAATTTTATAATTTCTTCTGATGACTTTGGTTCATGATCAAATGTACCAGATATTTTTCCTTCACCTTTTTCTAAATCAATTGATTCAACCATTTGACATTTGCCTTCAGCATTTGTAAAAAACTTATTCTTTTTCCTCTCTTCTTTTCTTTCTTGTAAGATCTCTTTTTTTACTTTAATATATTGCTTTTCAGTAATGTTTAATTTCTCAGCACATATACGTGGATGTTTCTTCCATTTTAATGATTGAATAACTTTTTGCTTTAAATTGTTCATAAGTTTTTTTACGTAAATATAACAAAAAAAAAAGAGACCGGATTTTAAACCCAGTCTCTCCCAACGTTTGCAGTAGAAAACCAACAAACCACTACTTGCTGTTGTTGTATTAAACTGCCAATGTAGAAAACAATATTTCTATTGGCTTACAATTAGCACTATTACCATTATCTGTAACTTTTACTTTATATGCTGTACTAGCAAGTAAATTAGTTATAGTATAATTGTTTATAGTTGTTACAATAGGGGTTGTATTTTGAAGTACCCAACCACCTGGTGCTATTTGTGTATCTATGTATATATTAATACCAGTACTTGAACTCCATATACCATCCCATATTACATTAGCTGTACTGCTAGTTATTACTCCAGCATATACATTATATGGATCATGCTGTAAATCATTTGATGTACATGCTCCTAATCCGTTTGATAAAATCATAGCATACTTTTGTATAATTGAATCTAGTCTTTCTCCTTTTGTTATAGTTATTCTTGCTGCTGCATCTCCTATCTGAAAAGACGTTCCACAATAACTAACACATTCAGCACACTGAACATCACTACATCTTTCACTACCTACACTGCAATCAGTATAAGTACATGCGTTAGTTAGTGCTGTATCAGCACATCCACAACTTTGACTACATTTGGTACAATTACATGCCATCTCTTTCTTTTTTAATTTATGTACAAGTGTTTACTATTATATTTTGAATTTGTCCTGCTGATGCTACGTTATTATATCCTCCTGAAGTTTGTGTTGCTAACTCTCTCCAAGGATAAATTACTGTTCCAGAAATATTAGCATTTAAATCAACCCCTGGTCCAACTACAATATATTTAATTCCTTTAATGTTTGCATCAGCAATTGTTTGCTGTATTTCTGACCATACAGTTTGATTAAATGCTTGTGATGTACCACCTGGTAATTTATCAGTTGCAATTACCACGTACTTAGCAACACCTGATCTAAATGCATTTGTTAAGTTAGTTGCACCTGTTACAAGATCTGATGCATAATTAGTTGGGCTATTTGTTCCAATACCAGTTCCCATTTGGATACAGCCACCACCTACTCCACCGTTCAATTTATTTAATTGAGAAGTCCATGTTGATCCATTATCATTTTGGAACATTTCCCATGCTGTTACATGATTATATGCACCAGTACTTATTTGAACATTTGATCTTTGTGCTGCAGGTAAACCTGTATAATCTGCACATGCAGAATAAGCTGATAGTGAACCTGTTGTTTGATCAGAAGTCACTAATGACATTCTGTAAACATTAGCACCAGAGTTACCATTAATTGTAGCTATCAGAGCTGATGCACCAGCTTGTAAGTTTTGAACTGCAACAACATTACTAGATGTATAGTCAACTACAAATGCTACATCCATACCGTTACCACATGGTGCATTATTTGTTGTAGAACTAAAATTAACTGTTGGACATATTTGTGTTGCACCACCAAATGTTGTTGTTACTCTTATTTTATATGAAGTGTTAGCAGTTAAACCAGTTAAAGATTCACTTATTGATGCTGCAGGATTATTTACTGTAACTGATGTTGTAACTTGGTTAGTAGACACATCTATTATTTCAATTAAATATACTGCTGTTGTTCCTAATGAATTAGTAAATGTTACTACAACGCCTGTAGTTGATACAGATCCTGCAGCTATATTTAATGGGCAAGGAACTAAACCTTTAAGCTGAGATGTTTGATCTGAAGTACATGTATCTACACCATCAGTAACACTAAAGTTTACTTGTACAGTAAAATCTTGTTGAGTATTAAATGGAGATGGAGTAGGAAAGTTAAATCCTGAAGGATTATTTTGTAATGAAGATACAGAAACTACTGAGCTTAATGAAGCACCTAGTGCATCAGTTAATGTAATAAGACTAAATCCTGCTGAATCAGTAAATGTATTTGGTATTGTAGATCCTGTAAAATCAAAGTTTACAGAAGATATAGTTCCATTTCCTGCAGTTGATGTTGTATTTGTGTATGCAAATGATACACCTGTACATCCACTTGCACAACAATTTGTTTGTATGTCACCTACAGCTGCATATAAATCATCTATTACAACCCATGCATTTTGTAATGATTGGGCTAATGTAGTTGGTGTTGAATTCCATCCTGATATACTACTATATGTAGCAGCTGAGTTATTTCTTGTTGGTGATGCACTAGTTATTGAACTTTGTCCTATTGCTAAATTCATTTGAGCAACTGTTCCAGTTCCTCCTACTAATGTGCAGTATGCACTTTCTAATGCTTGAACAACTATAGATACATTTGTTAATTGACCTATATTGCTAACACAAGTTGGTATAATTTGTACCTCTGTAACAGCTCCTGAACAAGGTAGCACGCATGCTTCTAATACATCTAATCTATTACTGTAACTTGTAAGTGTAGAATTAATTAAATTTATACTACCTAAGTTTGTACATACTTGTTGTGCAATAAGAGTAGCAAATAGATCTAAACGTAGTTGGGTTACTGGATTACCATTTGCATCATTATACTCTAAACACTTAGGTAGTGTCATTATAGGTAATGTTGAACCAACAGGAGTATTAGAACTTGTAATGTTTAAACATATTTGAGTAACCATAGCCTGTAATACAGGTACTAAAGTTGTTGGTGTTGTTCCAGATATATTTAAACAAGTTAAATCTAAACCTGTTAAACTTGGATTAGATATAACACCATTAGTAATAATGTCACAAACTTTTGTAGCAATTTTAGCTGTTACTTCACTAATTGTATCTCCACTGCATAAATTTATACATGCAATATCTGGACCTTGCCATACTACACAATTAGATGATATATTATCACACCCATTTGTGGTGCCGCTTGAATTTGTTGGGATCATAAATGTTCTTTTTACTGTAACCTGTTAGCTTGTTGCTACTATACAGTAATAATATACAAAATTTTTTAAAACCAAACAAGTTAATATTAGGTTTTAAAAAATCTTATAAAACAAATATAAAAGGATGTACTATGCTTTTGCTAATGCAGGAGCTTCTTCTTCTTTTAATTCTGAAACAGTACCGTCTTCTAAACTAATATTAACGTTACCATATTTTTTTTCTAGTTTTGCAGTTTCTTTTTTCCACTCCTTTTGTAATTCTACATGAGATTGAGTTAGTTGATCTTGCACAACTACTGCATTACCTAGATTCATAACAACAGTATTTATACGTTGTTGCAAATCTTTAATACTATTCAGTTCCTTTTCAGTAACTTTTTTTGCTTTTGATTTTGCCATTTTGATATTGGTTTTTTAATAATTATTATAACAAAGATAAGAATTAATCTACTATTTCCAAGGAAGTTTAGTAATTATTTTATACTCAGGCATCAATTCTTTTTTAATTGTTTGACGCATATCTAGCACATAACCACTTCTAACATTATTTATTAAATGTTTTATTACTTCTTGTTTATTGATTGAATTAAAATCTTTTTTAAATACAGGATCATTAGTATTATCTTTTATTACATATACACCTTGAACACTACTACTACCAGGTTCATAATTATTTTTTTGTGATTTAGGAATAACCATTGTTCCTTTATACACAAAGAGTATTTCTTCTACAAGGTTTTTATGATCAACTTTTAATGATTCAACGTTAAAACTATATCTTATAAATGGTTTTTCTTTTTTTCTTAATTCTACTATCCTGCTTTTTTTAGACTCTTCTTTAATAAATATACTTTTAATCTTATCTATAAAAGATTTCTTTACAGGCTTTTTAACTTTCTTCTTTACAATTTTCTTTTTTACAACTTTTTTAGTTGCAGCTGGTTTTTTTGTTTGTTTCTTTTTCATGATTTATATTATTATGGGCATTCTTCTGGACTAAATGTACATGTACCTTTTCCATTAACATGTTCACCATAATATCCATTTTGGTCATAATACCATCCTGATGGTGCACACGTTGTACAAGTACTATTAGAGTATAATACAGTAGCGTTTTGAGTAGATGTAGCATTCATATATCTAGTTACATTAGTTTGTCCTATTTCACAATATTCATCTGGATCTTCATCTTCACTAAAATAAAATGTTTGTGCTTGACATGTACTACCACCTCCTGCACTTTTACCATAGAAGTCTTGTATTGAAATTGTACCTGATGATACATTTGCTAATGTTCTAAAGTTAGTTTGATTTAAACTTGAATTAGCATTTTGTGCTAAACTAAGCTCTAAATTAATAGACCTATCTGTAGCAGTACCACCTATTGATAATTGTCCGCTAGTTACTAATGTCATTTATCTGTGCTTTAAGTTCATCTATTTGTTTCTGTTGATCTTTTACTGCTTCTATAAGATAACCAACAAGGTTACCATATGCTACAGATTTCATACCATCTTCCTTCTCATTAGTCATTACTAATTCAGGTGCAACTTTTTCAAGCTCTTGTGCAATAACACCAGAACCAGCTTTACCATCTTTAGTGTATGAGACACCTCTCATATCTAAAACTTTAGAACCATCTAAAGTTTCTATATCATCTTTTAATCTTTCATCAGAGAATGCAGTAATATTACCAGTAGCTGTAAAGTTTCCATTGTCAGCATCAAAAGTAAATCTTGTAGCATTACCACTATTTCCATCTCTTATCTTAAAGTCTTCTCCGTTGTTTATATCCATAAACATATCAGAACCACTAAAGAACATTTCTACATCATCACCTGTTCCAAAACGTAATATATCATTATCTTGAAGATCAATAGCTCCTCTGACATTTAATGTATTAGTAACAGTTAAATTAGCAAAGCTACTTGTATCTGTTTGTAGAAAAGGTAAATCACCTATTACATATTTAACTGTTGCTCCTGTACCACTTGAAGATGTAGCAACTAATACTTCATCATCTACATCAGGACTACCTGAACCTTGTGGTGCATCATTAATTAATCCTGCTGTACCATAGTCTACATTTAAAGTAACTCCTCCACTACTTCCACCACCTGTTAATCCACTACCGGCAGTTACTCCTGTAATGTCTCCTACATTAGTTGTATAACCAGCTCCGTTAGTTAATTGATTATTATTAGTAATAGTACAATTCAGAGTTACTGAACCTGAAGAACCTCCACCTGACATACCCGTTCCTGCACTAACAGCTGTAATGTCTCCTGAATTATTTGAAAAAGGTAAATTACCTATAGCAGTTTCAAATACATTACCGGTATCATTTGCAATAAGTATAAAGTCACTTGTTGTAGGTGCTCCTGAAGCAGTTGGTGCTGCTTTTATTATACTATCACTTCCTAAATAATCAACAGCAACACTAACACTTCCTGAAGCTCCACCACCAGATAAACCAGCTCCTGCAGTTACATTAGTTATATCACCTACAGCTGTAGTATATCCAGCCCCATTTGTAAGTTGATTATTATTTGTTATACCGTTAGTTATAGTAACAGTAGCTCCACTACGTGATGTTGTTATATTAGTTCCTCCTGCTATATCTACACTCTCTCCGTTTGTAATTGTTTCACTTCCTCCACTATCTGCTGTTAGAGACCAGCTTGACATAGATCCTGCAGATGTTAAATATCCAGAATCATTAGTCCACTGACTTATATTCCCTCCTTTGTTAGTAAAGGTTTGAGAATTTGAAGCTGTGGTTGTACCTGTATTAGTAGTGTATCCTGCTCCGTTGGTTAATTGATTGTTGTTAGTTATTTCAGTTCTTGTGTTAGTAATAGTAAGAGTTCCACCACTTGAAGTAGAAGTAAGTTCTGTTTGTATACCTGAACCTTGAGCAAAAGTTACAGTTTCTCCATTTGACACAGTACTCGTTTCAGTACCATTACCTTCTTTTAAAACCCAAGTAGACATAGAACCTCCTGATGAAGTTACATATCCTGCTCCATTAGTTAACTGGTTGTTATTTGTTATATCATTATTAAATGTAATACTTTCATTGCTTGAATTAAATGAAGCTGTGATATTTGTACCACCAACTAAACTTAATGTCTCACCATTACTTATAGTAAATGAAGAACCACCAACAGCTGCTGCTACACCAAAACCTGTCATAGTTCCTGCATTGGTAGTATAACCTGAATCATTAGTCCATTGACTAATGTTACCCCCTTTATTTGTAAACGTCTGTGAGTTAGATGCAGTTGTTGTACCTGTGTTTGTTGTATAACCAGCACCATTAGTTAGCTGATTGTTGTTGGTTATATAGTTAGCATTAGTTGCACCTGTATATCCTAAACCAGCTAAAGTAGCTGTAGATGAAGTTAAACTAGTAACATGACCAAAACCATCTAAAGATACATCTTGTATATATGTTACTCCTGAGTTATTTACAGAACCTTGACTTGATGTATCTGCGTGTGATAAAGTTCCAGTTGAAGTAATTGTTCCTCCTGTTAATCCACTGCCTGTAGCAACTGAAGTAACACCTGAAACTACTGAGCTTGAAGCTGCTCCTATAAAAGTTCTAATAGCAGAAGGACTACTACAAGTACGCATGTAATTATCCGTGGTGTTATTAACTCTAAAAACTATTCCACCTGATATAGTGCTTTCATTTCCGTACCCTGATCTAAATAATCTTGAAGAAAGATCTCCAGCTGAATCTCTATAAGCAATAGTAGAAGCTGTTGCAGCAGTTGTTGCGTTAGATGTTACTGTAAATGTAGTGTTACCACTTTGATTAGCAGTTGCATCCATTGAACCACTTAAACCATTACCACTAGTTCTTCCGTCAATTTGACCATTACCAATAGAACTTGAAGTTATATATCCTGAGTCATTAGTCCATTGTGATATGTTACCTGATTTATTAGTAAATGTTTGTGTATTACTTGGAGTTGTAGTTCCTTGTGGATTACTAAATGATGTAGTTAAAGTACCACCATCATTTTGTGTAAGCGTTAATGTTATTGTAGAAGAACCTGAATCACTAAATGCAGTAATCATGTTATCATATGCAGAGTTAGATTCTGCTGAACTCCCACCTGACCAATTTACTTGACCACCTATTGTTAAAAGATTTGTTGAAGTATTAAACGTTAAACCACTGTCACTTGTAATGTTTGATGCACTATTCCATACTGCCAGTCTAGTATTACTACCAGAACCTGTTACATTACCAACTTGGGTATTATCTATCTTCTGCCAAGCATCTGTTGCTTGATCAGAAAATACTGCCCAATCTCCTACGGCCCAATCTGTGATGCCATCTAGGTTAGTAGATCCAGCTACTGAAACTATGTAGTATTCTCCTACTGTTCCTGATCCACTTGATAATGTTGGTGAGTTTGTACTTGCGTTCCATACTCCATCATATTTTAATACTCCTGTTACAGCTGTATTAATAGCTGTTTGTATTTGTGCTCCTGTTGCTAATTTAGAAGAAGAAGAATTTACTGTACCTGTTACTGGTGTTAATGTTACAGTTGAACTACCACTACTAGTTAATGTATTTGTATTACCAGAGCTTATTGTATTTACTTGTCCTGTTGCTCCTGTTGATACTGCTGTTACTCTTCCATATGCATCTACTGTAATATTATCTATCTTAGTACTGTTAGATGAAGAACCGTAAGTCCCAGCTCCAACACCACCAGTATCCATATTAATAGTAATTGTTTCATTACTACCCTGATTAGTTGTAAAAGAAGCAGTACCACTTAAATTTGTACCTGCAGCTATTGTTATTTGAGCATTGTTTACTGTAGGTAAAGATGCAGAGGTTATGTATCCTGCAGTATTAGAAAATATACTATTACCTATTTCACCTGCAGCTTTTCTACGTTCTGCTCCACCATCTAATACTATAAACTCATCAGCAGCTTCCATACCTGATGTCATATCTATAAATTCAGATAAATCTAAACTAAGTGAAGTAGCACCAGCATCTAAACCAGCACTTAATGTAATTTCAGTTAAATCTAATGTAACAGCAAACGCTGAGTTGCCAGACTGATTAGCTGTAAATGTAGCTCCACCGTCAAGACCTGTGCTTGTAGTCATGGTAAGTGTTCCGTTACCTACTGATGGTATAGAAGCTGAGGTTATATAACCTGAGTCATTTGTCCACTGAGAAATATTTCCACTTTTATTGGTAAAAGTTTGTGTATTTGATGCGGTTGTAGTACCAGTGTTAGTTGTGTATCCCGCACCATTTGTTAATTGATTGTTATTTGTAATGCCATTGGTTATTGTAACAGTACCACTGCTTTCAGCTGTAGAGATGTTTGTTCCCCCTGCAATCTTCATTACTCCACCATTAGTAATTGTACCAGACCCAGAATCTGAACTTACTATCCAATTTGACATTGTACCAGATCCAGTACCTGCACCAATATCTGATCTTACTTGAGCTGGAGTTCTATCTACTATCTGACCATCACCTGTAAATGCAGGAAAAGTAGTAACAGTTCCACTAAAAGTACTCTGACCATATTTATTAAATTGTACTTGTCCAGAAGAAGTAATCCTTAAAACTCCATTAGCTACATAATTTGCTTGACTGCCCACATGAAATCCAATTTGGTAAGTACTACCTCCTGAATAAGGTAACCCACTATACCATTCATGAGTAGAGTATGAACTATCATAATAAAATATTCCTTCACCCCTTCCTTCATATCCATATATCCCTATTGCAGCAGCTGTAGCTGGTGCTCCTGCTGTATTTGTACCTTTTACGTTTAAATAAGTTGTTGTATTACCTGATCCACCTACTGTAAATGTAGAACCATCATATGTTAATTCTGGCTCTCCTTCTATATTTGTAGAAGATGTCCATACAGCTAATTCATTATTAACTGGAGTACCACTTTTGGTTACAGTACCTTGAGGCACACCACTAATAGCATTATCAACGTAAGTCTTGTTTGCTGCGTCAGTTCCAGAACTAACTGTATCTACTCCCTGTATTCTACCAGTACCACTTAAAGTTATATCACCGCCTGAAACTGTTAGGTCACCTGCAAAAGTTGCGTTGTTATTTATTCTGCTTAAACTTAAAACAGTAGTACCACCTGCAGAGTTATCATGTCTTTTTAATAAAAACTGATTAAGACCACCATCATAATTTAAACTAAATCCGTGGTTTAAATTACTTTCAAATAATCCTAATTTTGTATCATGTTCTCCACCAGCTCTTATATTTACAGCTGAAGTACCTGAATCTGTAAAACTTCCTACATTAACGTCACCTGTAAAAGTTGCATCACCACTTTCAACAAGACTTAAAGCACCACCTAAATCTAAAGTTGAAGCACCACTACCTCCTGTGTTAGATATATAAACACTATCGGTTGCACTTGCATTTTCAATTTGAATTCTTGCACTACCTTTTAGTTTTAAAACATCACTACTACTTCCTTGACCATCTATAGTTAAACTGCCGGTCATTGTGCCACCAGTTAGTTCTAAGTATCTACCATCTAAATCTACTGTAACAGAAGACAGGCCATTTCGTGCTGCAGTAA
>JAAHTH010001786.1_pt1 | contig 17664 bp, 16 predicted proteins | sample 6116091 | NCBI WGS metagenome assembly JAAHTH01 (sample SAMN13939990, study PRJNA603662) | sponge metagenome | isolation source: marine sponge | host: Mycale hentscheli | place: New Zealand | collected 2006 | reverse complement strand
CCCCCGCCCGGGCGCCCCCCCCCCCCCCCCGCGCGTGCCCCCCCGGCGGGACGGGGGACCGCCGATGCGGCCCGGGTTTGTTGGTAAAAGAAGCCTCTCGCGGATTACAAACATGTAGCAACCTGCACGCCTGCTGCTCTGAGCCTCCGTGTTCTGTACTACAACTCATCCTATCACTTTTGTCCCATGAAGAATGATCACAGGCCTAATCAGCAAGAATGCAACGGTTGCCGTCATTGCGGTGCCGTTTTAAACGAAGGAGCAGACTTTTGCCGAGCATGTGGTAGCAGTGATAGCGATGGTTGGCGAGATGACGCGGATCTCGTTGACGATGATTTTGATTACGACGCGTACCTGTTAGAGGAGTTCTCAACGTCAGGCTTGAATCGCCAGACACCCATTCTGTGGCGGTGGGTCGCGATCGGCCTCATCATGCTGTTGGGGCTGGTGGTTTTATTGGCGTTTCGTTGATTGGGGTGAACAGTTCGGGAACAGGAACTGGCCTGCGATTCAAAAACGTAAATATGATCACTGTGGTAACAGGCGAAACGGCTCCCTAGCATTAGCAACCATTGTCAATGGTTATCATGATTTGAGATGACCTCGGTGATTCCTGATTGATTCCCTTCGTGTCAACTGATTGAATGGAGATGCTTGAACGTGTTTGTAACGGATGGTGAGGTCGAACCGGCAGGAATGCAAGCAATAGAGGCCCTGATAGTCAATGAAGTGCTTGCTTCGGCAGAATATTGCAAAACCACAAGCTCCACGAATACGAGGGCGTTGGTTGACGTGCGCAACGGCAGTATCGACGAAGCTTCATTGCCTAAGTGCTATCTGACGGACGGGCAGACAGCAGGACGCGGGCGTCATGGGCGATCATGGCAAAGCGATGGGGGCACATTGACTTTTTCTGTGGTCATGAAGAGCTGCATCAGCAATATTCGGCATATGCAAATTTTGCCGTTGGCAGTGGGGTTGGGAATTGCAAGGTTCATCGATTTTGAATTTGCCCCACTGCAGGCCAAATTAAAATGGCCGAACGATGTCAATATTGGGGGAGGAAAGGTCGCAGGGGTGTTACTGGAAACCAGCGGTGATTCACTTGGCTTGACGGTGATCGGAGTTGGAATGAATGTTTCCTCGGAACCCGGCTTGGATAACAATCCACAAGGAATTTCGGTGAGAAGTCTGACCCAAGTTGTGGGGCGAAAAATCCGACGATACGACGTGTTTGCTCCGTTAATGGAGTCAATCGTACAGACGATCAACGAGTCACATAATGATTTCAAGGTAATCATTGATGAGTTTCGTAGACGCTGTTTATTGACCGGGCAGGAGATAAGCTTTCAGCACCAGAATCGAGAGTGCGTCGGTGTATGTGAGGGTATTTCCGAGGATGGCGCTTTGTTGGTAAGCACTCCTCGTGGGATGCAAGTCATCAACAGCGGCGAAGCGCGACTGGTGCGGATAACGAAGCGGTAGACGCGGCAACGCAATGGAACAGTTTCCAGTGATTTGAATTACGATGGTTACAGATGCCGTCATTCGGGCGGTGACTTACTAAAGTGTGCAGAAACCTACAGAGAGTTCGGAAATGAGTTCAAAACAACGACCGGTAGCATTGGTAACTGGATCGGCGACAGGAGTTGGGCGTGCATGCGTCTTGCAGTTCGCATCGCGAGGTTATGATGTGGTTGTGAATTATTCGCGAAGTGCGCACGAAGCTAAAGAAACGGTGATCAAAGCCAAGTCACTTGGTGCCGATGTTTTGCTCGTTCAATGTGATGTGTCTGATGACTCATTGGTCCAACAAATGATCGACTCCATCAAGTCTCAGTTTGGAAGGCTTGATGTTGTTGTCAACAATGCGGCGACTACCAACTTCATCGACCACTCGGATCTTGATTCAATGACCGAAGAGATATGGGACCGCATTCTTGAAGTCAATCTCAAGGGCGCGTTCTTTGTAACTCGGGCAGCGGCACCGTTATTGGAAGTGAGTGCTAATGGGGCCGTGGTCAATGTCAGTTCGGTAGCGGGGATCACGGGAAGCGGTTCTTCGATCGCCTACTGTGCCAGCAAAGGAGCGTTGAATACGATGACAAAATCACTGGCGCGGGCGCTGGCCCCCGAGATTCGCGTCAATGCAGTTTGTCCCGGACCCATCGATAGCCGCTGGATTCGAGAAGGAAATCCCGGCACAAGCATTGAGTCAATGGTTGCGGACTACCCTCTGCCAAAAGCATCCACGCCGGACGATATCGCTGACGCGGTTGTGTTCTTCTCGCTTGGAACCAGCATGGCTACCGGACAACTGCTGAGTGTGGATGGGGGACAGACGCTGGGATGAACGGGAAGCATGCCGAGTGTGATTTGGTACCGATTGGTCGATTACTGTCAACGGCGATGTACAGGAAGTGACGGGCTCGAGCGAGGCCCTTCGAGGGTTCATTCGTGGAGGATTTCCGATTGTCGGTTTGAGTTTGTTGCATAGTTTCTACGTGTTTTGCAGCTGAGTGTTTATGCTTGACAAGAATGAGGGGTCGGTGTCTGAACTCCGAACCTAGATAAACCAGGGAAATGTTCTGGGGCACCCTTTGGTTCAATGGACGACGAACGATGAATTGCCATACAGATTGGTACAATGTCTGCATGAATTAATCGGAATGATTAGTAGACGTTAAGATCGGCCAGTGATTAAACTACGGCCTCGTCGCGATTCGGTTGGAATGCGATTATCCTACCCTCCCTTCTACACAGTCGAGTTTTTTATGAATTTCAAAGTGTTTGGCGTGCTTGCTTTGGCAGCAATGATCACCATTCCAGCGTTTGCGGCGGATGATGCGAAAGAGAAAAAGAAAAAAGGGAAAAGAGGGCAGTTCAACGCTGCGGGGCAGTTGCTGAAGCAACTTGAGGATGTTGGTCTTTCGGATGAGCAGATCGCCAAGGTGAAAGAGCTCGGTAAGGATGTGACGGCGAAGATGAAAAAAATCAAAGATGACGCAGGCATCACTATGGAGCTGACTAAAAAACGCCAAGAGGTTGCCAAGGCGATGGCGGACTCTGAAAAGAAGGGCGCTGACTTGGTCGAGGCTATCAACAAGGAAGCGGGTTTGTCTGAAGCCCATGCGAAAGCGTTGAAACTTGTTAACGAGGTACGGATGGATTTTCACAAGTCGGTAGTGGCCTTGCTCGATGATGGCCAAAAAGAAAAATTGCCAGCACGCATGAAGCGATTCGCTGGTGGAAAAAAAGGTAAAAACAAGGGCGGCAAAGGCGGCAAAGCGAAAGCTGCTCCTGCTGCTAAGTAGTCGTTTTTAACCACGAACGGTCACGCGTTCTCAATTCACCCGGCTCGGAGCATGCTTTGAGTCGGGATTTTTTATGAAAATTGGTTTCCTTCGGTCAATCAGTCTGTTGTAGCGCGTTAGGTCGGGCAGAACACGCTCGGAGCAAGTGCTACTTTCCTGTTTGTGGGGATGAGTGAGGTATTTGTTTTGGTTGGCGTTTTGCTCGGGAGCTGGAATTATTTGCGTGATGTTCAAACCTTGTCGGCATTCTTCGGCAGATTCAATTTTACTTACGTCATAGGTTGATTTTGAAGTGTTAGACTTGGCTTACGCGATAGTCGCAAGTCTGGGCTTGTCAGCAATATCCTACCGAAGACAGGTCCGACGTGTTGGGTGGCCATGGGCGTAACCGAGTGCTTTGTTTGTATCGGGTACATTATTGCAGTAAGACAGAGGTTCATGGTTGGCTTGGCCGTGTTCACATCGCTGTGCTCAATATCGTCCTCGTTATGGGTTGGAAGACGGTGATCAAGGAGAGTTGTTGATCGAAGATCAAGGAGAGTTGTTGTCGATGAGTGGGCTTCCGCAGACGAAACCGAAAGAAATGCTCGCAGCCCTGAATCCAAAGGACGATGGGTTTGCGGTCGATGCTGTCAACATGGTGCTGTCGCAGGCGCTTCATTGTTCGGCTTCGGATGTGCATGTGCAGCCTCGTGAGGGTGGTTGGGAGGTTCTGTACCGGATCGATGGCGTGCTTTCGTTCGCAGGAATTTTAGCAGGCGGAGGTGCCGGCGATCCTGTGGCGCGGTTGATGGTATTGGCTGGTTTACCGACGTATCAGAATGGAACGCCGATGGAGGGCCGGTTGGTATGGGAAGGAAAACAGCAAGCGGACGATGAACGCGGCGGCGTCGCCATGCGATTGGGGGTATTTCCGACAGTGCATGGGCCGCGAGGCGTGGTCCGTATTTTGCAGGTTGAGGGATCACACCAAAGAATATCGTTGTTGGGGCTCGATCATCATCAGGAGCAGGTGCTTGCTGCACTATGCGATCCAACCAGTGGACTTGTTCTGGTATCGGGGCCTGCTGGCAGTGGAAAGACTACAACGATGTACGCACTCTTGCGAGAAATTGCAGCGAATGTCCCAAGGCGTAGTGTGATGACGATTGAGGATCCCGTCGAAACTGTCGTTGATTCAATCAGTCAAAGTGAGTTGGCTCCCGTGACGGGCCTAACGCTTGCCAGTGCTTTGAAGAGTGCAGTTCGGCAGGATAGCGAAGTGCTGCTCGTGAGTGAAATTCGTGATCCTGACACCGCCGAAGCTGCTGTGCAGGCATCGCTGACGGGGCATCTGATTTTTTCGTCGCTTCACAGTACGGATGTGGCCTCGGCTTTGCGGAGACTAACACAGTTAGGAGTGCCTCATCACTTGGTCAGGAGTGGCGTGCGGGCGGTGATCAACCAACGACTTTTGAGAAAGATCTGCGAGAGTTGTCGGCAGGGAAGCGGCAGCACGGTAGCCTCGCATGCAGCCCAGGTGAGTAATCCGGCGGCCACACTGACAGGGCAGGCTGAGGCTTGTCCTGCTTGTGCCGGGACTGGATACAAAGGACGGTTTGCGATTGCGCAAGTCGTTCGGTTCGATTCGAGCGATGCTGTGGGGGAGGCCTTGGCTGATACACTGCAAGCAGGTGATTCGGTTCAGAGAATGCGTGCGGCGGCTCGCGAACGCGGGGCTGTGGATTTGCATGACATCGCTGACGCATACATCGAGCGTGGTATCACAGACGATGCTGAGGTTTACCGGGTGCTTGGCAAACGGGCAGATGGATAGGTCGGCGAATAGCAAACAAGAACGGATAGTCGCATCGCCTAACGAATTGTCTCCGCGGGAGCGTGAAACAGGCTCAGTGCACGGGGGTTGGTGTCACGTTGGGCAACGTAGCGTGTCATCTCGGCTTAATCTGCAGACAAGTGCGGTGTGTCTCGCGTTATTGTGCTTGCTTGTGAGCGTGATTCGTGACACGTAGAACCTTCACGATGGGCTTGCGTAACGGTGCAAGAACGCCGCTGCCGCCTCGGCAACAAATTTCAGGTCTTCTGGCGTCTTGATGAGTAAGTGGTCCGCATTTGGGAGGGCGATCAGGCTGGGAATCTGTGGGGACCCGGGGGAGTTCTGGATCAGTCCCATGATTCTCAAGGCATGATCGAAATTGACAGTCTCATCTTGGGGAGAATGGAACAGGAGCGTCGCGGCACTGATTCCCGGGATCAGTGAGGGCAAGTCGTGGGCACGAAAGTCCGCCAACATCTGCTTTTCTATTTCCCATCGGACTCCACCGATTGTGACACTCCCGCGTCCGAGTTTTTCGATTTCTGGATCACGCTGCGATAATAACTCCGCTACATGTTTGGTGTCGCTGGGAGCAGCCAAGGTGATGACAGCTTTGAGTTCTTCAGTGGCTGAGGCTTGTCCTGCGTGGGCAAGCGAGACCGCACCACCGAAACTGTGTCCCATCAATGATGTCACCGGCCCAAGTTCTATTTCCGCAAATCGTATTGCTGCCGACAGGTCTGCTTGATTCGTGGTGAAGTTGGTTTTCGAAAAATCACCGTCGCTGCCTCCCAGGCCTGTCATGTCATAACGCAGCACGGCGATGCCATGCTCGGATAAAGCTCGAGAGATGCGTACGATCGCTTTCAAGTCTTTATTGCAGGTAAAGCAATGACTAAATACGACAATCGGTGTTTGTTGCTCACGACCATCCCGCTGATTGGGATCAGGGCGATCGACGATGCCGGCGAGTCGATATCCATTCCCGCCGGGAAAGTTCACGCGATAAGATTTTCGTACCACTGGTCGCACTTCGGTGTGGGAATAAGCTTGTTTGAGTTACGAAACATCGGGGTAGGACAGTCGGAATGCAGGGAAACGCAAGGTAGCTTACAGGCAGAAACCCGCAAATCGGGGCCGGCCCCGCTCAAGTGGTGGTGGCGAGCATGAAAGCTGCAGCATCCTGGTTCATGAAGGTTCACAAGGTCTTCGCCTTGTGCTTGCCGCGACAGTGATACCAATGAAGTGACACATTGCAAGTACTTCCTTGGTCTGGCGTTGGCAGAGAGCTGACAACGCGACTTTCAGCCAACGCGGTTCGTTATCTACAAATGACGCTGAAGCGTCTCCGGATCCGGCAATGCAGGGCCGTTGAGAGTGGGTGCAGTGCAGCAGATGGCGTGTTAGAAAGCGTCATGCGTACCCGCTTTGTCGCTTTCGAACGTTCCACAAACTTCGATCAACCCGCTTCAATGCGGCCGGCCTTGAATGCCTCTGCCATGGCCTTGGGGACTTCAGCCTCGGAAAGCACAAATTGAGATCGGTTTTCGGTAACCCTTGCCTTCATTTGTTGCTCCTCTGCGATGGCTTCGGCACGTCTGCGCTCCGCCTGTGCACGTGCAACTCGTGTGTCTGCTTCGGCTTGATCGCTTTGCAAGCGAGCACCAATATTTTCACCCACGTCAATATCCGCGATATCAATCGAGACAATCTCAAATGCTGTTTGTGCGTCGAGTCCACGTGACAAAACCACTCGCGTGATCATGTCGGGGTTTTCCAGAACATTGAAGTGCGTGTCTGCTGAACCGATCGAACTGATGATCGCTTCGCCGACGCGTGCAATGATCGTGTCTTCCGTGGCACCACCAATCAACTGCGCGATGTTGGTGCGGACGGTCACTCGAGCTCGAACGCGAAGCTCAATCCCGTTCTTCGTGATCGCACTAAGCGTCGTCTTGCCGCTTCGACTGGGGTCTGGGCAGTCGATCACCTTCGGATAAACGCTCGTTTGAACTGCATCCAAAACATCTCTTCCGGCAAGATCAATCGCTGCCGCCTGATCGAAGTCGAGAGGGATTTCAGCGCGGTGGGCCGCAATGATCGCATGAATGACATTCATTACGTTGCCGCCAGCCAAATAATGAGCTTCCAGACGCCGCGTACTGATCCCCGTTTCGCGATTGGTGTCGAGCTCAGCTTGGGCAGACATCACCTTGGCTTGAACCACCACATTGGGATTGACCTTGGTGAAATGCATTCGAATCAGACTGTGCAACTGAATGTCTGCCGCTGACATATATGCCTGAAACCAGAGTTTCCAGTATCTCGCTATGAAGAATAAAACGATGATCCCGAGGAAACCGACGACGCCCAATATGCCTATCAAAATGGGATTCATCCCGGATTCTTTCTGTCCCAACAGCACAGCGCCGTTTGTGGCCAAAGTTTCGTAGGCATAGGTGTGCCCGAGCAAACTTGGCTGATGGGTCAAGTCACTTAGGATCGTTATCATGAGGATGCCTTTGCAAACGAGCGAACAACATATTTCCCCGTAATGATAGAGGTGCAAAGACTGGCTGGAAAGCCTGCCGCTGGTAGGGGGGACCGCCAAAATCACTTTGTTCGCACAACTCTGCGTAATTCTGAGTGTGATTCGGGGCTAATTGCAGCGGGACGTCGAAGGTTTGGCTGCGGGTGGGGCCGCGGCTCGTTGTTTCAGGGTTTCTGGGAAGGCAACAAAGCCTACGATTGGATTCGGGGGAAAGAAGCGGTGCAGAACTTGCTCGTGGCTGGCTGCAAAACAGCCTGTTTTCACCATCTGGATGGTTTTTGGTAGCCCTGGTCAATCGATCAGGCTGTTGTTTCGACTCCAAACAAAACGCTTTATCGTGGTCTGGATGAAGTAGGTTGGCTGGGAATTCGCTCCACTTGGCAAGGTCCCCTACAGGCTCAACCTGCAGCGGATAGGGCAGCGTAACTGGGAGAGCTGAAGCCAGAAGCACCCGCTTTCCTGGGCGATTTTTTCAATCGTCAAGCCTTTTTTTCCGGCGAGTGGCTGCGAAACGAGCTGCAGAGAGTATGGCGGCTGAGACGCTGAACAGTGAATACCGCCACCGGGAATACCGCCACCGGGCCGTTAGTTTGGTGCCCTCGGGCGGTTCAGCATTTGCATTTGCGCACTGGTGAACCACTCAATTGCGCGGCATTTGAGCGTCGCTGCCACGTTGGTTAATGAGCAATTTGGGACTCACCAACCCGGTACCATCAAGGCTTGGAGTGGAACGCTGACTCGATTCATGCTGAAAACGTTATTTTTCAAACAAATTTTTCGAGAATATTTGCTACCAGTTCAGGATCATCTTTTTCTCGCAAGTGCTCGATTTGATCGGCAGGTAGACCGACTTTCTCCAAGTGGCTTGCAAGCCGTTTCCATACAGTTGCCCGCTTTTTCCCCTCGCTGAGGTACAGCTCGGTGATCGCCTCCTGAGCTTTCTGTAGACCTATCGCATCTCGATTGCGATAATAGTTCTTGATAATCTTTTCCTGATGGCTGCTACGTTCGGGTGGCATCTGGCGATTCTCAGCGAAGGCGGGTTGCGTAATTTTGGAACTGACCCGATTATCGGCTTTCGGGACGTGGATCTATAGTTGTGTTGCCGTGATTCCGTCTACGTGACGGCCGTCCATTTCGTCATCCGTTTTATTTAATAATTAGTGAGCATGGAATGACCGTTTGTCGTGGAGTTCGTGGTGCCACCACTGTTGAGTCCGACGATCGCGATCAGATCCTCCGGGCGACACGGCAGATGCTGGCTTTGATGATCCGTCGAAATGAGATCGAAGCGACGGATGTCGCCAGTGTAATGTTTACTGTCACACATGATCTGACTGCGGAATTTCCCGCCCTGGCGGCTAGGCAATTGGGATGGCTTGAGGTTCCCTTATTGTGTGCTTACGAATTGTCAGTGCCTGACTCATTGCCTTTCTGTATTAGGATGATGCTTCATTGGAATACGGACAAAGAACAATCAGAAATACAGCATATTTATTTGCACGAGGCCAAGAAACTTCGGCCTGATCTGAACGTCTTGCCTCCAGTTGATTTTGAGGAACTGGAGAGCTGGATCAACGATCATATTTCGGCAACATCTGACCAGAACCCAGACAGAAGCTAATTGGCATTCAGTCTGCATTTTCTTGTGGGTAACGATAGAAGACAGTCTTTTTGCGAAACATCCGCTGGTGGCAACGCAGGTCGAGTTTTTAGTGGGGACTGCTTCGTTTTCTGTTAGGCTGAATCAAGTTTTCTGGCGTGCATTCACTATGTGTTTAGTACGGAAAAATGCCCCGCTCAGGAAGTCTTCTGATGAGGATAAGACATGCCCAGAAAAATCAAGCCAAGGAGTTGACGGCTAAACAATGGACACAGGTCGTCTGTTTTGGATGTTCATTTGGGCTGTTTTTTGTCGTTGTGTCACTACTGGTGATTTTCAGTTGGCTACTTCCAGAGTTAAACATGTCTAAAAAGAGTGTTGAGTGGCCACAAGCTACTGGTGTGATCACAATCTCTGCGGTTAGGCCTGTCACGAGCGATGAAGTTGGAACTTATTACGTTCCTGACGTGACATATGACTACACGGTTGATCTCAAAAAGATGAGTGGGTCAGAATCTATTTTGGAATGCCGTGGCGTTCAAGTTCAGAAGACAAGGCGCAAACAACGATAGATCGTTATCCTGTTGGGAAAAGGGTTCAGGTTTATTATTCACCCGAGTCGCCGAGTGTATGTGTTCTTGAACCGGGGATTACTTTTACAATGAAAAATTATTTTTGGATCCTTTTTATGTCCCTGTCCACACTTTTGGGATTGGTGATCATATTTTTTATGTTGAAGAATGGGATACCCATAATACTTCGTGCGAGGCAACAAAACGTAGCTCAGGACCTCTACTAAGCGTGGGTAACCACCTAACCTGAGTATTGGTAATTCGAGCCGCTTGCAAACGTCGCCGCCCTTGGGGCCCATGAAAATTTTGAGGTAGCCGGCTTCCTTGACGCTAGGCCACCACTTGCTAGATCATCTTGGCATCGACGGCACCTCCTGCCTTCCGTTTGAAATCCCTGCGAGAGACAGGAACACCGATAGTCAGTTTCTGGACGATTCTCATCAGCTATGTCTCGTATGAGAAATCTATGACCGAGCAGGATCTCATGCGAGTTATCTGTGATGTCGGTAAGGTGGCTGAGATCGTCACCAAGTTAGTTAAGAGCGGCAAGCCAATTCACGTGTATCACTCCACGTCCAAAGAAGCATGTTTGCGGCCAACGTGATCAACAAGCTGCCTGTTAGCAAGGTAATTTCATTGACCAGACACAGTGACCCAAAGACCTTGCTGGGCTACTATGTTTCCGTAGATGTTCACGATCTGAGTGCCAAGCTGAGATGTATGCCAAATTAGTTGGAGATTTAGTGGGGAAGAAATGAGAAAATACGTTATTTGCGGCGGTTTTTGCTGTCGATTTTGGATCAATGCTCACACCTGTGAGGGATGATAGCTTGGCAGGGAACACAAAGATTCAGTGGGTCGCACATCCAGAACTTAGCGCTGCGCACGCCGCGTACCTGGTTGCTACTCGCGCCCCGTGCAATGATCCGAAAACCGAACAGACGCTGATCCAACCGGTAACGGAAGCGAATAATCGTTTGTTTTCGGCCTCAGTTGATGTAGGTCAGTTCTGGCAGCAGTACCTGTTGCAAGTTCTTTCTGATGTGCCAATGGAACAAGCTTGCGGGGTGGCGCTCCTGGCAGCAGGTGCTAACGAAATGCAGGTGGAGCAGACATCCAAAGCAGTCGCGAACAGATTAGGCGATGCCCGCCTCGCTTTCACCAACCGTTACCCCAAGCTCGCTGAGCAGCTCGATTTGCGGGCGCGACCACTCAGGGAACGTTGGGAAACGTACGGGCCAGGTTTGTTGAACCAAGTGGGGAAACAAATTTGGGGCGATAGACCGCCGGCGGATTGGTGGATGCCCCAAGTAACAGCCCTGATGGTTCAGCCGATGCGAGGCGGAGATGGCGGGTACGATGCCAGCGGCGCGCGGCTGTGGTTGGAGGCCATGTTAACAGACGTCGACCCGCGTGTTCCCGAAGTGTTGAGAGTCGCGTGGCTGGTTACCAGTATGGCGATCGATAACTACGCCAGAGGAACCTCCGGAGAGTTAAGTTTGATGCGGCCTTGGTCGCTCGTGTCGGTTCCGCTCGTTCTCAATGCTGGAAGGGAACTAGAGCTTCTTCGCGGCGAAGAACTTCCCATGAACGAAGCCATGAAATTGTGGCACTTTGCCGATGAGGAGGTTGCGGCGACAGTGTCACAGTGGTGGGCTGTGCAAGCTGATAGCACCGCTCCACTGCCAGCGCGTTTGAAACGGTTGGATGAAATGCTGCCCGACAGATCGCTGTGAGGTGATCTCGAGGACGCTGACTCGCAAGAGCGTCCGCAGGACGCTGCTCAGCACAGGCGATCGCAGTGCTTCAGCCGCAGCCTTGCAAACGTAGTCTTTCCGTCGCAGTCTTTCCCTCGCAACCTTTCACACGCAATCGATTCGTCAGCAGGATGCTCACTGAGACGCACTGCCTCGCAAAGACGAAAGTGCTCTCAGGCTTGCGATCTCAATACGGCACATCCAACGCGTCACACAAGAACGTCATGAACGGCTTGGCGGCCTTCATTTGGACTTGCAGGTTGCGGATGAAGTTAGCGTCGCAAACTTCTGACCTTTCGAGGGGAGCAGTGCCGATAAAATCAATTCGCCTTAAGTCATGAATTTGTGGATGATCACGGGGAATTCCTCGAGGCGCTGTCTTCAAAGAGTCGCCCGCCAACTCGTAGTGCTCGCGAAAACGCTTTGCGGACACGATACGCTTCCATTCAGGGGCTTGCTCTTTGATGGCTGACCTGATCGCAGCGAGGGATGATCGTTCAGGACGCCAACAACCAACGCCAAGAAATGATGCATACGGGTCCAAATGAAGATAAATGCCAGGAGCGTGGATCGTGCCGTCCAACTCGTGACGAAATGAGATTCCGACACTTGTTTTGTAGGGCGTTTTATCACGCGAGAAACGTGTGTCTTTGTAAATGCGCATGACCGATCCGCCATGACGTTTGGGAGACGCAACTAGCATGGGCGCAAGTTTGCCAAGGGGTTTCACTAATTGGCTGACCAGTTCAACTGCTGGATTTAGCACTTCGTTATCGTATCGTCCCTTGTTTGCCTTGAACCAATCTCTGCGGTTGTTTTCCGACAGGTCAGCTAAGAAGTCAAAGAGTTGCGGGGTGATCGGCGACATGAGGGCTTTTGAAATTCTGAAGGGGCTGGGATGGATGTATCGAATATCCGCCTGAAGATCACGACGGAGATCGGATCGGGAAGGCGAGAATTCAACGAACCATGGCTTAACGAGCTCTATCGGTGGGGAAATGCCTTCAGTGAGACATTGCTCGGGTATACTGGAACAACATCAATAGTTTCGTTGGGTGGCAAATCAGGGAACCGCTTAGGCATCCGAAGGATTCCCGATTCACCACCTCTCGGGGGCCGGCGTACTTCTTTGCGATCCTAGTGGGATCGCAAAACGCGGTGTCAACGCGAAGCTAATGCGTTCATTTGATCCTCTACCATTTTTTCTCCCATCTCAATTTCCGTTTCAGTGTACACCCACGGCATCTTTCGAATCACCGCTGCGGCGCCCGAGTTGTCCGTCGCCAACCCGTCAGAGAATGCGCAGGCTTTGATGCGGATGGTCGATGCGACAGATGCTGATTTGGTCGTGCTGCCCGAACTTGGGATCTCGGGTTACACCTGTGGAGATTTGTTTGCGACCGAGGGTTTGTTGAGCGGGTGTTTGGACGCGCTACAGAGAATCGTCACTCACACAACAGGTCACGGAGCCATGGTGGTTGTGGGGATGCCTTTGTCTGTCCAAAACGCTTTGATGAATTGCGCTGTGCTGGTTGCCGAGGGACGGATTCACGGCGTTGTTCCCAAGAGCTTTTTGCCGAATTATCGGGAGTTTTACGAGCAACGACATTTCCGCGCTGCAGCTACAACTGATCCGCAATTTATCGACCTGCTGGGGCAGGCGATTCCTTTTGGTACTGACTTGTTATTCTCGCGGGGGAAAGCAACGATCGGAATTGAGATTTGCGAGGACCTTTGGATGCCGATTCCTCCGAGCAGTCACGCTGCACTTGCCGGGGCGAATGTATTGGTCAATTTGTCGGCGAGTAATGAGACGATTGGTAAGGCGGATTGGCGAAGGGATCTCGTTCGAAGTCAATCGGGCAGATGCTTGGCTGCGTATGCGTACGCATCAGCCGGCTCCGGAGAATCGACCTCGGATCTGGTCTTTGGAGGCCACTGCTTGATTGCCGAGAATGGATCGATGCTGGGTGAGTCGCGTCGCATCGGTGATGGAATTGATCCGGTGGTTGTACCGTCCACAAGCGTTAGTTGCGATGTTGATTTGCAGCGTTTGGAACATGATCGGCAGGTCACTGGTTCGTTTGGTGATGGGAGGACACAGCAGCAAGATTTCCGAACCGTTGATTGCAATCCGGAAAAGACGCCCGAACCGACGCTGCGTTCCGAACTGAAACGATCGGTCGATGGGCAGCCGTTCGTACCATCGGGAGAGCGGGAACTGGCGGATCGGTGTAGTGAAATATTTTCAATCCAGATTGCTGGTCTCGTTAAACGGCTGTCTCGGTTGCCTGCAGCGACGAAATTGTCAATCGGAATCTCTGGGGGGCTCGACAGTACTCTTGCGCTACTGGTGGCAATCCGAGCTTGTGATGTCGCGGGTAGGCCCCGAACTGACGTTTGCGGGATCACGATGCCGGGATTCGGGACCACGGAGCATACGAGGCAAAGCGCAGATCAGTTGATCGCGGTTACGGGCATTACAAGTGAGTGCATTGATATTCGCGAATTGTGTTTGGACACTTTTCTTTCCCTCGGGCACGACCCGCTTGGAATCAAAATCAACGGGGAGACAACTGTAGCAGGCTTGCAGCAACGGTTGGGTGAAGTTCCTTCTGGTACTCCTGACCTGACATTTGAGAATGTTCAGGCCCGCGTGCGGACCATGCTGTTGATGAGCCGTGGCTTCGTGCTTGGGACCGGCGATCTGAGTGAACAAGCATTGGGGTGGTGTACCTACAATGCCGACCATATTTCTATGTATAACGTGAATACGGCGATTCCAAAAACACTGGTGAAATTCCTCGTGCGCTATGCCGCGGAGCATTATTTTGGAGGACAACTGAAAGGGCTTCTTCATCGTGTAGCTGATACACCCATATCCCCAGAACTGCTTCCGCCAGCAGCGGACGGCTCAATACAACAAAGTACCGAGGCTGAAATTGGGGATTACGAGTTACACGACTTCTTTCTGTTTCACTTTGTCCGCAACGGATTCAGCCAAGAGAAGATTCTTTACTTGGCCTCACACGCAACCTTCACTCGCGACTACTCAGCTGAAGTGATCTTGGCCACTTTTGAAAAATTTATCGGTCGGTTCTTTGCGAGTCAGTTTAAACGTAACTGTGTACCTGACGGGCCAAAGGTGGGATCTGTCAGCCTTTCACCTCGGGGTGATTGGAGAATGCCAAGTGATGCCGATGTGGATGCTTTTCTTGATAGAAGTTGATGCATCACTTGCCCGGTGGCGTTAACTTGCACTGAGCAGACGCTGTTTCGAATCGATTTCGGCCACAGCATCGCACACTTGTTCGAACGAGATGGCAAGCGATGTGAGTGTTTTTCGATTGCTGCCTGTCCGCAGGCGGAGACCACGGACCTGAGCTGACCTTCCATGATCACCGGGTGGCTGTAACGTTAGCTGGCGGTATGTGTCACACATTCGATTGGTCGTGGTTGCATGGAGATTGATGGTCGGAGTGCCCAAGGCAACGGCGATATGCAATGGCTCGGTGCCTCCGCTTATCAGCAGGTCTGACTGTTCCAGCAAGGCGGCTAAATGTTGCAGGTCAGTGTGCGGTGCAAGACTCGCAGAGTTGTCTGATTGTTCAACAATGCGGTTCCCAAACGCTCGTTCCTCCTCGGTACTCCAGTAGATAATGCTGCGGTAGTGGTAGGCCGCGCGAAGGTGACATGCAAGTTTTGCAAAGTTCCTGGGATCCCAACGCTTTGAGTTGAGTTCGTTTCCTGGATTGAGAATCGCCAGTTTCGGAATGGGACTGTTCCGGATCCACGATGTCGCCCAAACGCGGGCCGTGGCCGGGATGGGCAGGTGCCAGCGAACTTTGGGCGAATGTATTCCGAGCGGAATCAGAAGCTCCAGTGAGCGATCCGTCAGGTGGTCAAAGACAGGCGTCACTTGTTCGTTATTGAAGCAGCGATTCAAAAGGGTGCTGTGACGCTTTGAAAAACCAATGCGTTGACGGATTGCCGCAAGCCAACCAAGCAATGCTGCGCGAGCGGTTCCCTCGCAATCAACCATCACGTCAAAGCGGTGGGTTCGAAGCATCCGTGCTGTTGTTCGGATGCTGCTCAATGAGACAGACCAACGATGTTTGAGTTGGATCACATCATCGAGTGCCCTGTGGTGTCGAATGAGTGCTGCTGAGTTCTCCTCGACCACCCAAACCAGATGGGCTTGAGGAAAATGCTCCCGCAGAGCACATGCAATTGGCATGGTCAGAACGGTGTCCCCGAGTGAATTCATGCGGCAGATGAGGATTCTGGGGGCAGCATCATTCGACATCGTTGCGATCCTTCGCGCGGAGGCTGGGCTGTTTCGCCTCTGAGTTTAAGCGGCTCGATTCGAGTACTACCAGACCGTTTTACAGTCTTCAGTTTGTCTAAATGACTTGAAAACTCACCCGCTACTGAGTTTTTGCATGCGTTGCAGTGGGAATTGTTTTCTTATTTCAAGGTGACAAGGCACTGTAAAAAAACTGTCACAACGTTAAAACTAGCGTATGTGTGAAGCAGCCGATGCTGCCTGCACTGTTTGCTATCAAACCTTCTTGGTTTCGACTCCCCGATTTGGTTTCAAGACAAATGAAATTCCAACTGGTTTCTCTGCTGATGTTGCAATTCGCTTTTCTTTACTCATCACCCCGGTTACAGGGTGATGAGGGGATGTACTTGTTTAATGACTTGCCGGGCAAGGCACTGCAGGAGCGGTATGGTTTTGAGGCAACTGAGGCGTGGGCAAATCATCTTCGACTCAGCTCGGTACGTTTCAATAGTGGCGGATCAGGCTCGTTCATTTCAAGCAATGGTTTGGTATTAACCAATCATCATGTCGCGAGCGATACGTTGCATAAACTAAGCACCCCAGAACGCAATCTGATTGATGATGGCTACTTGGCTAAGTCGATGGATCAGGAACTGCAGGCTCCCGACTTGGAACTGAATCAGCTGGTTTCCATTGAAGACGTTACATCGCGTGTTGAGCAGGCTGTTGACGCGGACGCGGGTCCGGCAGAATCAGCAAAACAACGCCGAGCGGTGATCGCTACGATTGAAAAGGAGTCACTTGAGGCGACAGGTTATCGGAGTGATGTTGTCACATTATTTGGTGGCGCAAAGTATCATCTTTACCGCTACAAGAAGTACACGGATGTGCGTTTGGTGTGGGCACCTGAGACAGCGGCTGCGTTCTTTGGTGGAGACGCTGATAACTTCGAGTATCCGCGTTACAACCTCGATGCGACCATCATGCGAGTTTATGAAGATGGTAAGCCGGCAAAATTGAAGAACTTTTTGAAGTGGAGCTCCAATCCGCTGAAATCAGGGGAACTGGTTTTTGTAAGCGGAAACCCGGGACGCACGCAACGAATTTTCACAGTTGCGGCGCTCAAGTACTTACGTGACTCGCGAATCCCTTACCTGCTTGACTACTTGCGACGCAAAGAGGTTTTGATGCAGCAGTTCAGTTTGGAGGGACAAGAGGCATCACGGCGCGCTCGCGATGAGTTGTTTGGCATTCAGAATTCACGCAAGGCGTACACCGGCATGCTGGCAGGTTTGCAGAATCCCCTGACATTGCAAAACAAACAGGAACGCGAGAATGCTTTGTTGGCGGCAGTCGCAAAGGATCCAACCGCGGGGGCTCTGGCGGAGGCATGGCCCGAGATTGCAGCGATTCAACAACAGAAAGCAAAAATGTTGGGTAAAACCGTCAGCTTTCGCAGCAGTCTGTTTGGGTACGCTTTGCAACTCGTCCTGCTGGCGGCGGAAGATCAAAAACCAAATGAGCAGCGTTTGCGTGGATACACCGACGCGGCACGTGACTCATTGCTGCAGTCGTTGCTGAGTACTGCTCCTGTTTATGATGATCTGGAACAAGTGAAATTGGCCGATGAATTATCCCGTTTCATTGAAACCCAGGGTGCTGATGACGCCTTGGTGATTCCGGTGCTTGCGGGCAAGAGTCCCCGGGAACGTGGCGCGGAAGCGGGGGCGGGGAGCGGGGGGGGGGGGGGGGGGGGGGGGGGGGGG
>JAAHTH010001785.1_pt1 | contig 17670 bp, 21 predicted proteins | sample 6116091 | NCBI WGS metagenome assembly JAAHTH01 (sample SAMN13939990, study PRJNA603662) | sponge metagenome | isolation source: marine sponge | host: Mycale hentscheli | place: New Zealand | collected 2006 | reverse complement strand
TCAACCGGGGCTCAACATCTCACAAGGATCAATGAGCTTGAGGGTGGGGTTGCCGTGCATACTGCCGCGGCCGCCGCCAGGGGTGATGAGGGTGCACGCATTGAGGCCGCCGTTAAAGAGCGCCTTGAGCTGCAATCACAAGCCGCACCGCTCTTGCCAGAAAGCTATGAGTTTGAGGGCAAAACCGCCGCTATGATTAGGGGTGATGCGGTTAAGCATAGCACGGGGCTTGAGGGGCTTGAGGGCGCCGCCCTTGAGGGTGCCTATAAAACCGCCCTCACTATCAAGGCAAAAGCCAAAGAGGGGCAAGCCGCGCTTGCTAACCTCACCCGCCCCTCGAGGGGTGATTCTGATAATAAGCCAAGGGGCTTGCAAAATGCCTATGAGCGTTTTGTTGCCCGCACTCACAAACACATCAAGTGATGAGGTGATGAAATGCCTACAAGTGTACTAAACAACGTTAGAGGGGCTCTTGATATCAACCCCGCCGCGGGCTCATTGTATCAACAGGATGCACAACTCACGGCAACCGCCCGCACCGTTGCGGGTGGCTTGTTTCAAGTTGGCGGTATTACAATCACCGGGGGTGATGCAACCACAACATACACAATCACCGTAGGTGATGAGAGTGTGAGTGTTACAGGGATTGCCGCCGCTGCCGATATTGCAACTGCCCTTGCAAATGCCCTCAATTCAAAGATCGGGATCTCAAATCTCATTTTCTCATTAGCGGTTGGGCCTATTGTTAACCTTACCTCACGCATTAAAGGTGATGCATTTACAGCAAGCGGCAGTGTGAGCGGCGGTGCGGGTACAATTGGTGCTTATTCTGGCATTACTACCGCAACCGATCCAACACCTATCTTTGCCGGGCGCTTTGTTGAGGCGGCAGATTATGCGGGGATCTTGGGCTCAACAAAGGGCGCCGCGGTTGTGGGCTCTGGCACATACAACACACAACAAAGCACACTCACAATCACCGCCAGTGCGGCAAGTGAGCATATTGCGGGCTCAATCACCGGCAATTTTGACGGTGCGGGGGTGCGCTCTTTTGCTTTCTCACTTGAGACAACAAACAATGATGATCAAAACGCAACCGGGCTCAAAGAGGCAATTGAGGATCTCATGAGCGGGGTGAGCAACTCATTGACTGTTACGGTTGCCTCAAACGTGGTCACACTCCAGGCTGCAATTGCCGGGGTGAGCTTTACCGTTGATGCGGCGGCCTCTGTTACAAATGCAGCCTCAACCACCCAAGTAGCCGTTAACAATGCGGCGGCTGCAAACGCTATCCCAAGGGGTGCGGGGTTTGTTAGGGCCGCGGCTCAAATGGAAATGACAAGTGAGGGTGTGGGCCGTTTTACTGGCGGCATGGCAGTTACCTGTATTGAGGCGGGTGAGCTTTATGTTGAGCTTGATGAGGGCGCAACTATTTCACTTGATGATCCCGTGTTTGTTAGGCGGGTTGCTACAGGTACAGAGGTTGCGGGGGCTTGCCGGGGATCGGCAGATTCAACCGATTGCCTACCCTTGAGCGCATACGGCCTTGGGGGCAAGTGGCTCACAACTAACATGACAGGCTTTCACGGGCGCAACGTTGCGGCCTTGAGAGTGTTCAATATCTAAAACCCGGGCGGCAGTGTGCCGCCCTCTAATGAGGTGCGTTATGCATGGTTTTATCAAGGGCGCCCGGGCGCTCACAGAGATTACCGCGGGTATGATCCCCGCATCTATTTATTTTAATCAATCTGACAACAACAACCGCAAGGCTCAAGCCAGGGGTGATGCGGGGGAAACTCTTTATGGTGAGCTTGCCCTCACTATGATTCAAGAGGGGGTGTATGAGGCGCAATTCAAGCCCAACGCTTTGCTTGATCTCATTGCCTTTAACACAAGCGGCGGGGCGGGCTTGCAATCCACAAAGTATTTTGAGGGTGAGTCAAGAGCAACGTTTATGAGGCTAGGGGCTAAAAACCCCGGGTTTGGTACAGCAGATGCTGGAACCGTGCCGATCTTGCAATCGGTTGAGACGTATGTGAGTGGTTGGGAGATGTGGCTTAAAGATACAGAGGCCGCCGCCGCAGCTGGGATTGATCCAATGCCCCGCTATGCCCGGGCCGTGAGGGCCGCCTATCGGCAGCTCATGCAAGATCATTGTTTGTATGGGGATCAAGAATCACAGATTGAGGGCTTGCTCAATTCGGGGCGCATTAAAAACCGGGCCCGCCTTGCAACTGCCCTTGATGAAAACTCAACCGCAAATGATCTTTACAATGCCCTTGCCGATATCGTTAAGAGCATTGCCTCAACAAGTGAGGGTTTGCATGATAGCCCCTATGCCCTGGCAGTGCCCGGGCCGCTCAAGCGCAAGTGCGATACAACGTTTAGGGGTGTTGACTCAACCGTGAGCGTTACTGATTGGTTTCAGGGCTCAACCGGCTATCAATTGATCGGCATTGAAAGCCTCAAAGAGGTTGATCTTGCCCTTATCAATGAGGGGCAAGCGGGCACAACTGGCGCCGCCGTTGCGGGCAATTTCGGCTCATCAATGGTACTTGAGAAAATGGTGCCACGCCCGTTTCAACAACTGGCGCCTCATGTTGATAGTGCGGGCTTGAGAACTATCACACCCGTTGTGTGTGATATTGGTGGGTGGCACATATACGATCCTACCGCTCTTGCCGTACGCTCTAACATCTGGAGTGAGTCTTAAGGCATAGGGGGCCCCCGTGAGTTTGACATATGTTGATCTTCTAGCCGTTTATCCAGAGTTTGCAGACAAGGCCGCCAGTGCGGCGGGGCAAACTCAAATCAATACAGCCTTGGGCATTGCCTCAAGTGTGCTTGCAACGGGTGTGCTCAAAACATCGGCACACACAACTCAAGCCAGGCTAGCCCTTGGGGCTCACCTTGCCTCACTCTATTTTAGGGGGTGCAATGAGGATTATAACGGTACGGGGGCACTCACTAGCAGAGCCCGGGGTGATAGATCTGTGAGCTTTACAGATCCCGCCGCCTATACAAAAGAGGGTGTGCTCAAAAGCACAATTTACGGGGTGCAATATATTCTCTTGATGCGGGGCGGGCGGCACCGCCGCCCCTTGCCCGCTATGTGAGGATCATATGTTTAGTGTATCAAGGTTTGGCAATAAGATGTTTATTGCAAAGATGCAACGGCTCAAGCAAGCCGGGCAACTCAAAGAGATAGCGGGTGAGATTAACAAGGCTCATGCTGCCGCTATGTTGAGGCGGTTTATACCCGTCAAAACTGGCGCCCTCAAGCGCTCACTCACGGTGCCAGGTGATGCTAACCGCATCTTTAGAGAGCACCGGGCGGGTTTTGAGATAGGCTCAAAATTGATCTATGCAAAATATCAACGGCGCCGCATACGTGAGCTCAATTTTGCAGAGCGTAAAGAGATCTTTGTAACCCCGGTTGAGCTAGCCTTTAACAACATCTTGAGGTGAGTGTGTGCCTACCTTGCCAAACAGATCCCGCACCCTTGCGATATTAGACCGGTTGCGTGATGTGTTGAGGGATAACCTCAACCTTGAGCTCACGGCGGTTAATGGTGAGCCGCCAGTTGCAAGCGGCACCCCCTCAATCACCTTGCCCCTCTTGATTGATGCAAGTGAGCAAATCAGGATCGGGGATCATCAATCCTATGCCCCTAACCTGGAGCAATACCCGGCTCAAGTGAGGGTAGGTTTTGCCCGCTTTGCTCATAAGGGCTTTTCAAGCCGCGGCCTCATTGATATTGCCGCCACTTATCCCATAGCCGTATACATATCATCAGATACAATCACCGCCGCCGCGGGTGATTGCGTTGATGATTTGATCCCTAAAACCTTGAGGCTTGCCCTTGCCTATAGTGAGGCAGTTAGGGCTTGCATTGAGAAATATATGCCCTCAACCACATACGGCGCCCGGGTTTATACCGTGAGCCTAGATCGTGATGAGGCCGCCCCGCAAAACCCCGATAGGCCGTGCAAGATCTATGAGCGTTTTGTGTTAACCGTAGAAATAACAACACGCGCCAGGCAATCACAAGGCGCCCCCTAATGAGGTTTGAGCAATGGCATATGAGTTGATCCCAACTATTCACGGGGCAATCTTGAGGGCAATTTTAGAGGATACGTATAACAACGGCGCCAGTGTGCCAGATGCTAACGTGTTCTTTTGTTCTGAAGGCGCCGCCTTTAATTCATGGGTGCCAGAGATGAAAGCCCGTGTTACTCAAGCGGCTTTTTTATCTGGCGTAAAGCCCTCACTCATCAAAGCAACGGGCGCCTATAGTGGTGAGTTTCCTCTTGGGCTTGCCGATGTGAGCGGCGTAACACTGTCACCCGCTGCCTCAATTGCCGGGGTGCCCCCTTGCCATACTTTGCTATGCGGCGGCGGGTTTGTTCCTACTCATGACAATAGCGGGGCTTATAGCGGCCTCTTGCCCCCTGGCTTTACAAACGGTGCGGGCAATGATGAGATCCTCACATACACTTACTTCCCTCGCAACACCAATGCCCGCTCAAGTGTGGCTTTTAAGTATAGTGAGGTGATTGAGGGCGGGGCTAAAACCCGGGATCATATCCTCAATGGGGCAAGGCACAATTGGAGTTTGAGTTGCCCCGGGGGTGATGAGTGGATTTTATCAATTGAGGGCATGAGCCTTGCCGCCCTTAAAACTATTGATAGCTCACCCTCACTCAATGATGGGTTTCCCTCTAGTGAGGATCCCGTTGTGGGTATGGGGGCAAACTATGCACTCACCAAAATTGCCGCATCTGCCGTAACCTACGGCGGCGGTAGTGAGGCAAGCCCCTCACTTGAGGCAGATGTTTACGGCCTTGAGATTGCCTCAAACATGACAATCAATGCTAAAACGGCGCCCTCTGGCACATATGGCGTGAGCAAGTGTCAATATAATGCCACAACCCCTACCGCTACCTTTACCATTGATAAGGTAACTTTTGAGGATACGTTTGATATTGATGGGTTTACTAGCGGGCGGCTTGCCTTGAGGTTTACTCAAGTAACACCAATGCCAGGCTCAACAACCACTTTCCTCAAAATACAGTTTTTAGGTTTTGTGACGGCCCTTGAGGATGGTGAGCAAGACGGTTATCGCAACACTCAAGTTACCTTGCAATTGGGATATCCTGAAACGGGTACAGACGACGGGGGCATTGTGCCAGATGAGTTGCTCACAATGCAGCTTGTAACACTGGCATAGGCCTCACCACTAACCTCAACCTTTAACAACCGCGGAAAGCATGAGCAAAACAATCAAGATTAACCTCAAGGGCGGCGGTGCCGCATATGTGCTTGAGGATCTCACTATGGGGCAAATGGAACAAATGGAGTGGCTTGAAAGTGTTTGGGCTACTCATCAAATGCCAGATCAAGACGGCGGGCGCCTATCAACCCGGGCGCTCATTGCGGATATATGCGCCGCCGTTGTGAGGTTTGAGGGCCGTGAGGGTATGGAGTGGCCGGCATTGCCTGACATTCTAACCTTAAAGTGTGAGGCTATTAAAACCCGGGTTGATAGTGTGAGGCAAAACCTCACCCATAAAGAGGCCCGCCAGATACAAACAAAAATTGTTGAGCTCATGACAGTAGATGAGGCGCTTGAGGGAAAGTGAGGGCGGCGGTGCGGTTTAGGCACAACAACCGGGCCCGCCCTTATATTGTGAGACATATGAGCAAGCTCTTGCGTGAGCGGTTTGGTGTTGAGGTGTGCAAGTGGCTTGCCCGGGCGGGTGAGCATGAGGCGGGCAACTATAGGCGGGGCGGGTGGCAAGCTCAAGGCTATAAGACCGTGAGCATATCGGGGATCATTCAAAATGAGATAGCCGTGATCTATGCAGAGGATCTAGAGCGCCAGAGGGCACAACAAAGAGGGTGAGCAAGTGGCGGTTGAGGAAATAATCTTAAGGTCTGTTTTTGATGATCAAATCTCAGATGAGGTTGATGGCGTTATTGATAACCTTAAGAAATTTGACGCTGCCGCGGGTGCCGCCGCTGAAACTTTCAAAGATGAGTTAGCCGCCAGGGTGCAAGGCACGGTTGATACCATTGTTGAGTTTGGCGGCTCAATTGAGGATGTGAGGGCGGCTCAAGAGAGGTTGAGGAAAGCAACGGGCACTGGCGCCCGGGGTTTAGCTCAACAAGCTAACGTTTTACGCACCCTCACAGATGAGAGTGAGGACAGTGCCGCCGCCCTTAAGAATCTTGATAAAGCCCTGGAGCTAGCCGCGGCAAGCGGCCTTAAGGCAGAAGATGCGGGCCGTGAGTTAGGCAAGGCGCTCAAGGGTGATGTTGCGGTGCTCAATACCCTTGATGCAAGGGCACAAGCCGCGGCAAAAGCCATTGAGGGCATAACGGATCCTGCAAAGCGCACCAAGCTCATAATGCAAGAGCTTGATAGGGCATTGAAACGGCAAAATGGAACCCTTGCAAAACTACAAAACTCATTTAAGGGCATAGCCGCCTCACAACCGGGTTTAGTGAGTGCATTAAAGATCACGGGCGGTGCGGTTGCGGGGTTGAGCGCAATCACTATGGCTTTTGCAGGCAAGGCAGTGAAAAGCTTTTTAGAGGGCTCTGCAAAGATGCGCAAGGCTCAAGAGCGCAACTCAAAAGCCTTGAGCCGGTTTAGTTTTCAAGTGGGGGGGGTGATAACTAAAGCCCTTGGGATTGATAAAGCATTTAGCAAAACGGGCGGGGGCATAAGCCGCCTTGCGGCAACTTTTGATAAACATAGGCTTTCAATTGCTAAGGGTATAAGGGGCGCCGCTAAATTAGCATTTACATTAGGTGAGGCCGTTACTTTTGTTGTGGGTGGCATTGCTCAAGCTATTGCGTTTGGCAGTGATGCAATAGGAGCAGTGATGCAAATGGGCAAGGGGGCAATGAGCGGGCTCTTTTCTTTGCTTGAGAAAGTGCTCACGTTCGTTAATGAAATAGGACAAAAGGTACCTTCAATTGGTGAGCTTGTGCCCTTGAGCTTTATTGAGGCGGCCCGCAAAACATCTATAGATCTAGCAAAAGAGGCGGCTAAACCGTTTGATTTTAGCGCTACAGAGGCGGCGGTTGATGCAACCAATGCTTTTAATGAGATGATTAAAGAGGGCCGCAACATGCTTGAGCTTGATAAAGAGCTCAAGGCAAAAGATGTAAGCAAAAAAGGTATAGGTCGAAAAACAACAAAACAAGGGCAAGAGGCCGCAAAAGCTAAAAGAGAGAAAGCGGCACAAGATGAGGCGGCAAGGCAATCACAAGCCCGTAAAGATAGCCTCAAGGCGGCTCAAGATGAGGCGGCAGAAAATGCCAGGCGGGCCCGCATACTCAAAGAGCAAGAGATAGCAAAAGATCGTGAGCGATTTAATCGCGAGCTTGAGGCCTCACAATCTGCATTTGATACTTTTACAAAACCGATTGAGCAAACCCGGGCCGCCCTCTTTGCCTTGGGGGTTGAGGGGTTTGGTGCTGTTATAGACGGCGCTTTCAATATGGTTGAGGCTCTTGCAACGGGGCAACTTGCAATCAAAGATTTAGGCGCCGCCGCCGCATCAACCGTAGGCTCAATTTTGTTTGAGCAAGGGCAAGCCCTGGCAGAGGCGGCAATCAAACAAGGGGCGGTGTTTACCCTCTTAGGTGAGGCCTATGCGGCCCTTGCAAGCAACCCGCTTGCCTTGCTTGGTATAGGTGCCGCCCTTGTAGGTGCGGGGCTAGCCCTCAAGGCTTTTGCTCAACCCGATAAGAAACGGGCGGCCTCAAGGGGTGATACCCGGGCCGCCGCCGCTATTGAGAGATTGGGGCGGGATCTGTGTCAAAAGCAAGAGCAAGGGCGCGAGATGATCCCTATGGTTGGGGATCGGCAGATGCGGGGCTATGTGGTTGATACGGCAAATGATGCGGCACGGCGGGGGCAACTGGCACCCGCTAGATAAATGAGGTTTATGTTATGGTTGCAACCCCCTCTTTGAGTTATGCCCTCACCATACCTGCGGCAAGTGGGCCTCATTTACAGGTCACCTATACAGACACAAACACGGCAAACGTAACACTCACGGCGGGCACATACTATGTGCAAAACGACGGCGCCATTGATGATTTACTGTTTGAGATTAAGACTCAACTTGAGGCCTTGCCAGATATAACAAGCGTTGTGATTGGCTTTAACTCAACCACTAACCTACTTGTGTTTGCCTCTGTAGGGTCTAAAGACATTGATTTTGTCACCACCCTCACCACACACCTCACCCCGTTTGATCTAGGGTTTGACACATCAACAACCTCAACCGTTATCAATTTTACGGGCTCACCTACTGCCCTGGCGGCGGCAGATTTTAGGGTGCCCTCTGTATGGTTGCCCTCTACCTCATATGATTTGCTTGATACTAGAACAAAGCGGGATCGGGCGGTTGGGGCTTTTGTGCAATCGGGGGCGGGGGTTGTTGATGTGTATCAAGGGCATACTGTGAGCCAACATGTTTTGCCAGAGGTGTATGCAGTATTGATGCGGGATCAATATGCCAGTGATGCGGCTAGTGTGAGCAATGTGCCAGAGCTCAACCTCAATGATACAAACGCGGCCCTTGATGGGTGGATACGGCGCCTTGGGGCCTTGCTTGATAGTGATGTGCCGATCTTGAGGTGGACTCCTAATAAAGACTTTCACGGCACCTATCGTCAGGTGAGGCTCAACAACTTGAGGCTTTATGAGTCAATTGAGGGGTGGATTGAGAGTGATAATGAGGGCTTGCAATATCACGATCTAGCTTTTGAGTTGAGTGAGGTGCCCTCATGACAACTCAAATAATCATAGCAGTTGAGGGCATAGGGGTTGCCGCCGCTAATCAGATGTTGCTCTTTGCAAACGGCCCGCGGCCCGGTTGGGATAGTGCAAATGCCTGGCGGCAAGTGCTCACAACGATCCCCGATCAAATTGCATCAAGTGTCAATTTTAGAGACGGCAGCGCAACAATCGGGGGCTTGAGTGTTGAGTTGACAAGGGGTGAGGGTGTGCCCGCCTCACTTTATGAGCAACGTAGAGTAAAGATTGCCACACTGGCGGCGGCTCAAACCTACGGTGCAATCACAATCACCCTTGATGATACTACCCTTGCAAACACCCCGATCGTTGTGGGCCGTGAGGTGCAACGGCTAGGGGCTCACTCTGGCGGGGGCACATATGCAGCTAGCCGGGCCCTATTGAAAACCACAAAAGCCGCTCACGGCATTGAGCTCACAGATAATGTTGCGATCTATAATGCCGATAAAGTGCCCTACATAAAGCACCGCCGCCTCTTTGTTTACAGATGCAACATGCAAACGGCTATCTCATACAATAGCCTTGAGTTGCTTTATACGGGGGTTGTAACGGGTGTGAGTGCCCCCTCACCTGATAGGATTAGGGTTGATAGTGATGCGCTCTTTACCCTGGCGGGTGAGCTCAAGTTTTACCGCAAGAGGTTTGAGGCGGTAGTGAGCCCCGGGCGCTCTGACATATCACCCCGGCGCTATGTTGCGATTGGTGAGGGCAGGGCCCCCACTCAATCAAGCCCCGCCCTCTTTGCCGTTGATGAGGGGGCATTGATTCAAGATGAGTACAATGTGAGCGGCACGGGCTCAACCGTGCTAGGGTTTAGTGAGGATGATCTCTTTACAACATCAATACAAGAGTTGCCCTCAACCCCTGGCAAGATTCATGAGGTGTTTCATGCAAGCGCCCTTGAGGGTGCCTCAACCTCAACCTTGCCCTTGAGCTCAAACCTGCTCACCCTCTTATTGCAAATCACACTCACAACCGCCGCGGGCACAAACGGGCCCTATGATTTAGGGATTGATGCTTTAGGTGTGGGCTTGCCAGAGGATTATGTTGATATTGCTGGCATTGAGGCATTGCGCTCAAAATTAGGGGGTGAGTTGCTTGAGCAACCCCGCCTCTTTATAGGCCTCAACAATGAGCCAGAGGCATTTATTGAATACTTCAAACCCCGATTGATTGCATACGGTCTAGCTCTTGTGAGCAAGGCAAACAAGCTATCACTTGCCCTATTAAGAGACTCTGGCGCCCGCAATCTGCCTACCCTTGTTGAGGGCATTGATCTGTTAGGGCCCGCCCCGTTTGGTGAGGGTGAGCCGCCAGTGCAATCAAGGCGCCTTGATTTAGGGTTTGATCGGGTTGAGTGTGAGTTTGGGCTCTTGCCAGGTAGGGGCACAATTAAAGACACTTTCATTGATAGGCGGGCAATTGATGCGCACCCATACGGCGGCGGCGCCTCAACCTCTGTTAACCTTGAGGGTGTAACGGATAGGGCAACCGCTCAAGCCTTGTGCATTGATCTCATACAACGCTTTCATTTTGAATTGCCAGAGGTGCGGGTGAGGGCATTGCGCTCACGGGCCGATCTTGAGATTGGGGATCTAGTAGCCGTCACACACTCTAAAATCTACAAGAGCACGGGGGGGGCCTTGAGTGTGACGGGGGCTGTTATGCTCATCACAGAGCGGGCCCTCAACCTATCTGACAACACACTTGAGTTTGTGCTTTACCACGTAGGGGCGCTTTACGATCGGGTGGGTGATATAGCCCCCGCGGCGGTTGTTACGTCATATCCTGGAGCCAATACCGTTAACGTTGCGGCAGATGCGGCGGGGGGCGGCTTTCAAAGCGGGGGCGGCAGTGCGGCGGGTGATACGGATCTTATCACGCCAGGTGATAAATGTAGCATTGTGACAAGTGAGGGTGTGGTGAGGCAGAGCAACCTTGAGGTGCAAAGCAAAACCTCAACCTCAATCACATTTGCAACGGCTTTATCAATCACTCCGGTTGCGGGTGATGTGGTGAGGTTTGCCTCATACGATAATCAACTCACGGGGCAACGCAATTTTGCAAGCATAGCAGATAACACCCCCACATTAGGCACGGCGGGTGATGCGCCGTATGAATACACGGGGTTATAAATGAGCTTTAAGCGCCTTGATGATACAGCCTATGAGGCCGATAAACCCCTTGATAGCTTTCTACTTAAGCGGGTTGAGGCAAACTTAACCGCCGCCGCCGCTGCCCGGGCTCAAATTGCAACCTATGCCCCGGGCGGCCTTAATTCGCTCACGGGGGCTCAAGTGCGGTTGAGGGTGTGCTCATATAGGCAGAGGGCGGTTTTACCGTTTCTCTGGCACAAGGCGCCCGATCTTGATGAGGTTAAAATCACCGCCCGCCAGGTGTGCCCCTCAAGCGTTGCGGCTAGTGGATATGAGGTGAGGTTTTCAGCATTTGCAATGCCCCTATCAAGTTTATCAAGGGTGAGGTTACCCGCCTCAACTGCCTCACTTGATTTGAGCGGCGGCGCCTCAAGTGCAAGCAATGATGAGCTCACGCTTAATGTGAGCGCCTTGCCGCCCGGGTGGCTTTTGATCGGTGTTTGTTGGCAATCGGGTGAGAGTGCCGTGAGCGCCGTATGTGCCGCCTCTGATTTTACTGGATTTTATAGCGGCTACTTTCTAACAAAAGCCGGGGCAAGCCCTGTATTAGGCACGGCCTCAAGTGTGCCGTGTATGGCAGTTGCCCTAAAAGAAAACGCTGCAAAGAATAGTCAAACCTTGCCCGATCTAGCCTTGGGCCGCCAGGTGTTGTTTCACGACTATAACGGATTGAGTACGGATTATAGGCATGTCGTGTATGTTTACCCGCCTATTGCCACCCGGGGCTCTGATAGCTCATCAAGTGCGATTGCCCCCGCCGTGCATAATGTAGGCACTGATAGTTTGTTCAAGGTTGATTTAGGCTATGTTGATGTGAGCTCAATCACAATTCATGATTCAAGCCTTGCAACCCCGCCCTCAACTGGCGCTTTGCTTGATGCGGGTGAGGCAACCTCAACAACTGCCGCCAGGGTGTTAATCAAGCGGGCGCACCGTGAGTGGTTGAGCCGCCCTCGAGTGCATAAGATAGGCTCACCACCAAACACAAGTGAGGTTGATTTTACGGGCAATGAGCCAGTTAACCGGGCAAGCAACTCAATTGTGCTCACCTCGAGTTATCAAGAGCTTGCCAGTGCAACCGTTGGGCGTGAGGCAGAATTCACACAAGGCGGGGCAAACTATACCCGCACTCAATATATAGTGTGTGCCCTCATTTACTACTCACACTTGCGCAATGATGTTGGGGGTGAGTTTAATTTTGAGGTTGATATGCAGCTTGAGGCGCTTGATCCTAATGGGCTAGGCACATCAACCACATTTACAGATACAAGCCCGGTTGTGAGCACATACGGTGCCCCCCCTACTTGGGGCTTTCGTACCTATCCCGATCCCCCGGCTACATTAGGCACGGGGCAGTTGCTAGGGTTAGGGGTTGAGCAAACGTTGTTTAGGCACTCATTGAGCGGCCTCTTGCCCGCTACAGAGTTAGGGCCCTTGAGCTCACGGGCTCAACTCATCAAACAAACCTTTATTGATGAGCATACGGCCCTTGTGAGGCTTGTGAGGCTATCTCTCAAGATTGATGCGGTAACAGGTGCGGCGGCAGGCACTGTAGATGGGGCGCCTTGTGTGTTTGCCCCGCGGGCTCATTTGCTAGGCTTTAACGTGAGCACTGCCCCGATCCTCAATGATTTGCCCGCACCTGATAGGCTAGGGGGTTGATGTGTCAATAATAGTGCCCTCGAGGTTTGTTTATGAGGCGGGGCTTGATAGCTCCAGGATTGCAAGGGCTCAACCCATAACAACGGTTGAGGTGAGTGATGTGTGTGAGGCGCCTCATTGGCTCTTTGCAGATCATCAAAGGGCGGCTTTTGAGTGGTATGCCACAACGGATACTCAAACAACCTCAACAACTCACACTGCCTTGCCGTTTAATGGCACATATCACCGCCGTCACACGGTGCGTGAGGCATTTACCCTTGAGATGTGGGCCGCTAATCTTGAGGTTACAATCACCATACGCAACGCGGCAGACACTGCCACCCTAGCAACCTCAACTTTCTCACAAACGGCAACCGCTCTAACCCTTGCAACAACCTCAATTAGTTTTGCCGGGGCGGCGGTTGAGTTTCTAATCAATGCAACTTTCAAACGGATAGTAACTAGCTCACCTGGCAAGATACAGCTCTTGAGGTTGCTTGAGGATAGTACCCTAGCAAGCAACTTGCCCTCATGAGGTGAGGGGCAACCCAAGGCGGGCGGCAAGGCTTGTGAGGATCACAAGCTCATTTTGAGCCCTCATTGATATGCTAAAACAATGATCATCAAACCAAGAGTCAGGGCCGTGCTCTTTGATCAACTGGCGCCGCTTGCTCACCTCAACATCAAACCACATCACCGCTAGCAACTCTAACTCTTTAACAAGAGCCTCAAGCCTCACCTCTTTGCCTAGCTTATGACACTTGAGATCTTGGTGTATGAGTTGTGAGGCGCTCAAGGCACCCCCCTCTTGAATAATGGTGTTGATGATTTGAACAATACGATCGCTCATAGCCTCATCACTGTCATTAGGATCAACACTGTACAAATGCCCCGCTTTATACTTTGAGATGAGGATCTCACGGTGCGGCACCTTGCACTCATGAGCATACATGTTGAGGGCCTCAATGCTATTCTTTGCCTTGTATGCCCCAAGGATCAAATTGCCCGCGGTATAAACTAGATAGGTTTTCATGTTGTTGCCTCTTGTGTGTGTGTGTGAGCCCGCCAGGTGAGGCGGGCAGTGTTGCAAGTGTTAACGTTGTGATGAGCCCTTACCTGCTAACTCTTCAAGTGAGCAAAACCCAACCCCAAGATAGGATCTTAGTGCTCTTGCTTGTGCCCGGGTGCTTGCCATACGGATTGTATGATTAGCGATATTGCGGCCCACATTGCCCGGGAAAGCATCACCTATGTCTGTAAATGAGCCCCGGGTGCCCTTAACTTGAGCCAGGATGATTGCGCACCCGGTCTCACTATTCCAATCCAACAATTTCACATCAATAGACTCAAGCCCCGATTGATGCGCAACAAATAGCAACCCCCTATAGGTTACATATTCACGGCCTTGCAAAGTAATGAGGCCGCCGTTGTCCCTCAAGAGTTGCTCAATAGATCTTTGCATGTTCTTAACCTCAATGGGTGTGAGCCCGCCAGGGGCAGCGGGCAAGGGTGAGGGTGTGAGCTCAATACTCTGTGATCCCGCCTAATGATTTAATGAGTGCCGCTTGAGCCTTGCTTATGTGGGCTGCAATGAAGTTAGCCCCCTCAAGGTTAGCCCCCTCAAAACTGGCGCCCTCAAGCCAGGCATAAGAAAACCTAGCGCCCGCAAGGTTAGCCCCCTCAAAGATTGCCCCTTGTAGGTTGCTATTCTCAAAATTGCACCCCTCGAGATTTGCCCGGGTGAAATTCACTTTTGACATATAGCCCTTATAGAAAGTAACCCCGGGCGCCGCCGCCTCTGTGAGATCACTCTCATTGAGCTCAACTTGTTGTGCAAAAGAGTGAGTGAGGTTTACCCGCCTCATGTTGTTGTGCTTGAGGGTTGCCCTTGTGAGATCCATTTTCATCATATTGCACCCCTCAAGGTTTGAGCGGCAGATAAAGCCGGTTGCAAGATACTGCCCCTTAAAATTGAGATCCGTGAGATCAAGATTCTTGATGAACATGTTGTGTAGTTTACGCTTGCCCATTGTGTGTGCCTCTTGTGTGTGTGTGTGTTGCGTGAGCCCGCCAGGTTGAGGCGTGAGCTCACCACTCATAAAGTTGCTCAATTGCCTCATCCCAAGCCTCAAAGAGCTCTTGCCGTTGCTCATTGCAATAATCAAAATTATCAACAATCTCATTGATCACGCTTGAGGCGCCGGCTTGATTTGCAATCTCAATGGCATAGGTAGGCTCATGAAAGCCCGCCGCCGTGAGGTTATCAATCAAGCAAGATACCGCGGCCTTGGTGATTGTAGGGTAGATTGAGCCGGCAAAACGGCAGTTGAGGATCTCTTTTGAATCTTGACTCATCATTGTGTGTGCCTCTTGTGTGTGTGTTGCGTGAGTCCGCCAGGGGCAGCGGGCAAGGGTGAGGGTGAGGGTGTGAGCGGTTGAGTTCAAGCGGCCTCTGCCTCAACTGGCGCCTCTGGCAAAACCGGGTGTGAGTTGAGCCCTACAATGTTCCAACTAACACAAGTGGTGTTAAGTGTTGCATCAAGGCGCTTGAGGCTATCATGCAAGGGATCAAGCACCGGGCCCTTGTAGTAAAGTAGGTTTTGTACCATGAGGCATGGAAACCCGTTTAAGGTTGAGTGGAAGTCTACAAAACGCCACTTAGGAAACTCACCCGCCTCAAGCGCCTCATAAGCAACCCTTGTGAGCACACTGGCGGCTTTTGCCAGGATCATCTCATCAAGAGCCCACCACCTAGTAAATGTGAGCTTGCCTTCCATCTGATCGATTTGAGTCTCAATACGGGCCTCAACAACCTCATCAATGGTTTTGATATTTCTAATGTTGTCGCGGCGGGCGCTTAGGGATTGAAATTGATTCATGGTTTGTGCCTCTTGTGTGATGCGGGGCTTGATTGCCCTCACACAACGTATATAGAACACATCAACTCATGAGTCAACACAATTCAACAAATTATTTTGATAAAAGTGCAAGGGGTGAGTTTAGTAGCGCCCCCGCCGCCGTGAGCTCATGCTCTTGCCCGCCTCAATAGCCTTGCCTTGCTCCAGGGCTTTACGCTTTGCAAGCTCACGTTGTGCCGCGTTGCCTGGCGTGTATGAGTACTTTTTGCCGGTTGTGCCCCATTGATAGGCGGGCTTGCCGTTAAGTGTGGTTTGTCTCAAGGGCATTGTTCAAAACCTCGAGGGTAACGGCTCTTGAGCTTGGTGATGTTGTTTGAGGCTACTTGCTCCAGGCTCAAGCCTAGCGTTGTACATACTGCCGCCACATACCAGAGAAGATCCCCTATTTCCTCACTCATCACCTCATGCTTGAGGGGCTTGCCGTGATAACAATGTTTCTTAATGTGCTCAATCACCTCACCCGCCTCACCCGCTAAACCCAAGCCATGATTGGCAAGCTCATCATTGATTGCGATCCTGTTCATAGTGCGTGAGGCCGCCTCTTGATACTCTTGAAAATCCACTGCCTACTCCTCAAGTAAAGTATATGTAAAGCCCGTAAACCCCCGCTCATCAACTTGCTTTTCACAGAGCCACATAAACCGCTCAAACTCATGCTCATATCTAAACACCTGGCACCCCGCGCTTGCACCGTTAACCGTATCACTCTCACCTGTTCTTTTATGGATATTGATCCCAAAGTAGCCGCTTTGTGTTGAGTGGGGGATCATATCAATGATGTTATCAAGGTTATTGTCACGAAACACTTTCACGGGGCCCCTTGATTGCACAAGAGCTCTATAGCTGCCGCGGTGCAAGCCTATGGCATATGAGCTATATTGCCCCGGGCATAGTACGGCGCACCCATAAGAGTTAATCGGCTTAAGCAAAAAGGGTGAGCCAGGATCGCAAGTTGCCTCAAACGTCTCACTCACCCACATATCATTGAGCTTGTAACTCACCACGATCCTATCATCGAACGCATTTGCAACCCGCTCTGGTGAGCGTATTCCTACTATATTGAGGTTCCAATCACCCCGGGTAAATACTTTATAACCCGCGGCACTCACGGCTTGTAATACTGGCGGCAACACACTCACGGCACACCTCAAAATAGCTTGCCTTGAGCCGCATCTTTAGAGGCGGCGGCGGCGGTTTTAATAAAGGGTGAAAGATCAAGAGGGGGCTCACCCCCGCAACGCTCACGCACCTCAAGAGCCCACTTGAGGCGCTCTTTGATTATGGCACAATGAGCGGGATCCTGTTCAATGAGCACACACTCAAGGCCCGCCAGTTGAGCGGCTAGCCCGGTTGTGCCAGAGCCCGCAAAAGGATCTAGGATCCTATTGCGGCGGGGTTGTGAGACAAGCCTCACTAAATACCTCATTAAAGCCAGGGGCTTAACTGTAGGGTGTGTGTTTCTAATTTGACCGGTTGAGCGTTGGCTTGCCCGGGGGTTATCAAGCCCGGGTGAGCCCTCAACCCGCCCCGTTAGTTGAGCCCGGGTCATAGGCTCAAGCGCATCAAGCCCCGCCTCACGCTCTGCCCTTGAGGCTTTTGCGCAATAGTAAAACCGGGCGGCACTGCCCCCCGCATCATTGTGTGAGGCGCCCCGCTTTATCCAATGGTCACACCCATAGCCTATAGAGGTAGATTTGCTTTTATCCTCATGAGCCCTTGAGGGCCCCGTGTTAGGGAATAGCTCAACAACCTCATCACTATTATCAATCAAGACATTAGCGGGCCAACGCCCCCCGGGGTGATTGGTAGGCTCAAACGGCGCATCACCGGCAAAGAGGCTATCTTGATTGTTTGCCGGTTGATAGGGGCGCTCATGCTCACCCCCACTCTCAATACGGGTGCCGTCTATATTCAAGCCCCCGCACTCATGCCTCAACACATTATCCACAAAAGAGCCCTCACGGGGGCGCATAGCTAGCACAATGGGCTCAAGGGCGGGCTTGAGGGCAGTGCCCCACCCTTGCCAGGTGTGAGCGTTGGGGGTTGCGGGGGCGGTGGTATCTTTAGTTTTATTTATTTCATCACAAAACGCTTGCCCGCCAAACTTGCTTAATGCAA
>JAAHTH010001784.1_pt1 | contig 17670 bp, 15 predicted proteins | sample 6116091 | NCBI WGS metagenome assembly JAAHTH01 (sample SAMN13939990, study PRJNA603662) | sponge metagenome | isolation source: marine sponge | host: Mycale hentscheli | place: New Zealand | collected 2006 | reverse complement strand
TTTTAATAGAGGAGGTATTAAAAATATAGGTTTTCATTATGTAAAGAAGAAATGGCCTAACTCTTGGAAAAATATAACTTTAATTTTTCATGATATAGATTTTATGGCTTATCGTAAAAACCAGTTTTCATTTGAAACAAAGGAAGGAGAAGTAAATCATTTTTACGGGTTTCCTCACACATTGGGTGGAATATTTGCTATAAAGGCAAGTGATTTTGAGAAAACTGCTGGGTTTCCTAATATATGGACTTGGGGATTAGAAGATAATATTTTATTAGAGAGGGTTCAAGCTGTTAAATTAAAAATTGTAAGAAATCAGTTTATTCATGCACAAAATCAAACTAAAAACATAATTAGTTTATGGCATGGTTGGGATAGACTTTTAAATCCAAATACAGGATTACAGAAGTTTCATCATCAAAGAGATAGTTTGTGGTCGATGTTAAACATGAAATGGACAGAGGAACAAGTAGAAGACAAAATTTGGATGATTCATGTAACTAGTTTTGATGTACCAATTACTGCGAAAGACCCAATGGTACAAAATGCTAGAGTCTCAAATTCAAGAATAAATAGAAATTTTAAAAGCTGGAGAGGAATGATACGTAAAAGAAATAACCAAATTATTAAAAAACAAAAGGCAAGAGAGGGTCGAGGAGGATTATTACTTAAATGGGGAAGAAAATAATATAAAAATACATTTAATTAATTTAATAAATGTATTTGTCAAAATCAAAAAGAATAAATACAAAGGAAAACCCTGATAATCAAAATATTTATTTAATATACCAATTTTTCGTTCACAAAGACAAATCAAGAAATCAAGAACTACAGAAATGTTTACGATTTAATGTAGAAAATCCATTTATAAGTAAAATTTATTTATTAAATGAAAAAATATATAACGATAATGAACTAGGAATCAAAAGTGATAAAATAGAACAAAGAAATATAATAAATAGAATAAAATTTAAGGATATTTTCGAATTTGTAAAAAATGAATCGTTGAATGGTTATATAGCAACTTGTAATGCGGACATATTTTTTGATAAGTCTATTAATAACTTAAGAAAAAGCAAGATGTCAAAGGAAAAACAATTATTGGCTCAATTAAGATTTGACTATACAGATAAACAATTGGGTAAATGTAAATTATTTGGACCTAGAGCAGATAGTCAAGACACTTGGATATGGCATTCTAGATTTAACCCTTATAAAGAAAAGAAAATTTTTAATATTATGTTTGGAAAACCAGGTTGTGATAATAAGTTAATTTATTTATTTAATTTAGTTGGATTTGAAGTCGTGAATCAGCCTTATTTTGTTAAAACATATCATATACAAAAGAGCGAAAAAAGAGATTACAACTCATTAAAGGCTTTACCAGGTCCTTATATGTTAAAATCTCCAAATATCCCAAATAGACAGACTGAATATACTAAAATATGGGGTACTGTTGGGTGGAGATTAATACATACCCATAAGACATCTATAGAATCGGTTACAAATAATTTAAATAGGTTTTTATTGGAGGAGGACAATGAAATAATGGTAAAATATTTGAGAGAGCAAATAGAAAATGATAATAATTTTTGTATTCCACAGACAGAAATAAATGGGACAGTATTAAGTAGTGTAGTATTGATGATAAATCATTTAACTAATGGAGAATTTTTTGCTACAGGTAGAATAAATGAAAATAAATATGGTGATAATTTACAAGTAAAACATCTGTGGAATATTTTAAATCAGTTGGTTATGCAAATAAATCGTGATGAATTCAAGAACATAAAAAATTTACTTGCTTATTCAAATAAGTACATGGAAGCTTTTCAAAAATCTAATTTATTTGTAGGTTTATCTTATTGGGATGAAAAATATAGAATATTAATGGCTGAAAATAAGAAGGATTTTTATAATGGGTTTTTTGATACATTAAAAGGCAAAAACTGCGTAAATAGAACGGTGTTAAATATGTTTAATTATTTCCACCAGAATAATTGGTTGTGTGAATTAAAAAGACAAAATATATTAATAATCTCTCCAGTGGCGGATAAAATAGAGTCACAAATTAACGATAAGATATTGGATAAATTGTATAATAGACATATATTTTCGGGTTGTTCTTTTTGTTTTATAAAATATAATGGTTGGAATACTCATTTACAGGAAGAAATCATAAATAAAATAGGAGATTATGATATTGCTTTATGTGACTGCGATATATATGGACCAATTGTTAGTAATTATGTTTATACAGTTGGAAAGTCAAGTATTGATGTAGGTGAGATATTGTCCTTATATTTTGGATTATGGAGTAAAAGTTTAATGAGTAAACATAAAGATATAATTCAATTATATTTGAATGAATATTGGAAAAAAATTTAATTTAAATAGAAAAATGGTTAATAAATTATAATGAATATTGATAGTTTATTAAAAGACACTGGGCTATTTTGGCAGTATCCAGTAATAACAGAGTTAGAATTTTATAGACAAAATAAAGGTGATGTTAATTATTTTCCTTTTCCTTGGGCGACTGTAATAGATAAAAACGTAAATCAACAACAATTATTAAAAATATTAAAAGCAGTAATTCCGGCAAATAAGAATTATTACACATGTTGTCAGCATATAGGTTATCATAAATTAGTAAATCTTTGGAGTTTGTTGGGTATAGGTACAGTGTACACGCCTCATAAGTGTTTAGGAAGAGATAAAATGGGATCTATCAATTTGGTAGCTTGTCCATTATATGCAGTAAATTTGGAAGATAAGACACGAAATGAAGTGTTTAATGGTGTTGATTTATTAAATAAAGAGAGGAAATATTTTTATAGTTTTGCTGGAGGATATCAGGCAAATTGTTATTTAACAGATATTCGATTGAGGATATTTGATTTGAATAAGAATGGTAGAAAAGATTGTATAATTAGAAATACGGGAGATTGGCATTTTAATTGTGACGTATATGGTGGTGGACAAGATATAAACGGAAAATTAAATGAAGATCAAAGACATAAGATAAAAACAAAATTATACAATTCAATTCTACTTGATTCAAGATACGCTCTTGCTCCTAGTGGTAGTGGTCCAAATTCAATTCGATTTTGGGAGGCTTTGGGCGCAGGTTCAATTCCTGTATTATTAGCGGATACATTAGAATTGCCCAAACATGCATTATGGGAAAAATCTATTGTGCGAATAAAGGAAAGTGAGTTGGCTAATATAGATAACATTCTTGGTAGTATTGATAAAAATGAAGAAGAAGAACGGAGGTCAAATTGTTTAGAATTGTATAGACATTTTAGAAACAATTATAAGAATGAAATTTCATCACAAACTGTTATTCACTATTGTTGTGGGAGTTATTATAGAGGAAATTTTGGGGGCGTAGCTAGATATGATTATCATATATCTAAGGCTTTTCCAAATTACAAACATTTTACGGGACCTCATGAGAAGGTGAAGTTGCTTTCATTTTTACAAAGATGTAAAAATCCTTTGGTAATCACTGACAATCATCTTGCTTGTGATATACCTAATAAATATGAAACAATATTGGTGCATCATGGGGTAGCTGAAACACACGCCGCTAGAGAACCGGGGTGGGATAAATATTGGAGGGATTTATGCTGTAATGGACAGAGAAAGATGTTATATCATAGAGATCCTAATCGTACAAGAATAATTAGTATTTCTCAGTTTTGTACAGATGAGTTCACAAAATATTATGATGAAACATACACTAGATTTCCGTGTAGCAAAATTTTACATACATCAGAATTGGAAGAAGGGAAAGTTAAGACTAAATGGAATAACAAACCGATTATTTTAGGGAATTGGCAGGGAGTGAATAAAGGAAAATTAGTAGTAGATAGTTTATCAAAATCAGACCAATTTATTTTTAAAAGGTTATCTGTTCATCCGACAGAGTTAAGTCAATACGGAATAGATGATTTTAATAGGCGCAAGCAAGCTATTTATTTAGAAAGTGATATGTTTTTACAAATTTCATTATGTGAAGGTAATTCTTATGCTACATTAGATGCTTTGCTTTGTGGGATTCCAGTTATTTCTACAAATACAGGTTTATTCTACAGTGATGTTCCTGAGGATTGTTTTGTAAAAATAGATTGGAAAAGAAGAACAGATGTTAATTATGTGAAAGAAAAGATAGAATATGCTTGGAAACATAAAGAAGAATTGGGTCGCAAAGGAAGAGAATGGTATATGAAAAATTGTAAATTTGTAGATTGGAGTAGTAAAATGAAGGAATTAATTAGATAGTTTAAATGTAAAATTGTTCATTAGTTTAATTCATATTATAAAAAAATGGAACTGCTTATTCTAATAATCGAATAAGATGGGATATGATTAAAAAATTATAAATGATAATTATGTTTTTGATATAGATTAAAAATAAATTATAATGATTTTAATATAGATAGTAAAATTATATATAATTATAAATGAGTAGTTCTAGTATAAGAATGTGTCAGCAAAATGCATTATCTATTGCCAAAAATTTTGTTAAAACGCAAAATTTAGATAATCCTAATTTGACGGGAGCAATTTGGAAACTTTTGAACGATAACAATATTCAAATAAGAATAGATGAAAAAACCGCGTTAAAAGAAAAAGATAATTGGTCAAAAGATTTAATCGGAGAATTACAAAGGATTTTGGTTAATTATCAGTTACACCAAATGAAACTTGGAAATGCTCCTCCCTTATTTAAAATCATTAAAGATGTTTTTAATGCTATCAAGGATGAAAAACAAGGTTATAAATTACTAGACATCGGTTGTACAAGTGGATATTATTCCGAAATCATAAACTTTTACTTTCCTAACACATTTGAATATAATGGTTGCGATTATAACCCAACATCTGTTGAGTTAGCGAAACAGTATTATCCTAATAGAAATTTTTTTGTGGATGACTTAACTAATTTATCTAGCAAAGATAATGCATTTGATATAACATTCTTATCAGGTGTAATTGAACATATTCCCGAATATACAAAAGGATTAAATGAATTATGTAGGATCACCAAAAAATATATAGTGCTGCATAGAATTTGGTTACAAGATGGTCCTACAACGTGTTCTAAAGGCACGCAATTTTTCGTTCCTGTAATCAGATATCATTATAATAAACAAGAATTTTTTGATATTTTCAAAAAACAATCATTTATACCTATATGGGTAAGTAAGACATATGATGGTAACTGTAACTCATATTTATTAAAGAAAATATAATTTACATTTTATTATATTTAAAACTAAATCAAATAATACTTATAATGTGTGGTATTATAGTATCCGATTTATCCATACCTAGAACGGCATATAAATTTGTAGAAAAACGTGGTCCAGATAATACTAATGAAGTACGATACAATGGTATTAATTTTGTTCATTTTTTATTACATTTGACAGGTGAAAAAAGAATACAACCTATAATAGACAATAATATAGCGTGTATATTTAATGGTGAGGTTTATAACTATAAAGAAATTTTTGCAGATGCAAAATCGGACGTAGATAGTATTTTGCATATTTATAAAGAAAAAGGTGTGAAAGGTTTAAGGGATTTAGATGGAGAATTTGTAATAGTCTTATTTGATTTTAATAGAAATGAAATTATAATTTCTAGTGATATTTTTCATACAAAACCGTTATTTTATAACTTAAATGAAAATATTGTAATATCAAGTTATGAGAGTGCGTGTCAAATTATCAAAAAGAATACATATACGAGTATTAATCCAAATGAAATTTTAGTTTTTGATTTATTTACACGTGAGTTAAAGAATAAATTAGTATTTCATGAATTCGATTTAGAGCAAAAAAAAAAGAATTATGATGATTATATAACTGCATTTGAAAAAGCAGTTATCAAACGATATCCAGAATATAATAAACCATTAGTGACATTAAGCAGTGGTTTAGATAGTGGTGCTATAGCATGTTGTTTGAATAAGTTTAATAAATCAAGTTTATTTGTCAGTATTCCTAAGAATGAAAACATACAAACACTAAAGAGTAGGAACGTGATATTAAAAGATAATCATAAATTTCTTAATTTATCAAATGAAGAAAAATCTTATTATTTTAGTTATTTGACTAATAATTGCGAACCGTGTCTATGGGATTGGAGATATCATAAAACAATGGACTTTGTTGATAATGCATTTAATATGGGATCCATGTTAGGAAAAAGTAAAATTATTACATTAACAAAACAAAATGAGCCAAATATCAGGGTTCTTTTTTCTGGAATAGGTGCGGATGAAGTAATGTCTCACAATTCTTATTACAGTCGTGGTTGGGGAAATGTTGATGTTTTTCCTAGTAATCTGGAAGAGGTTTTTCCATGGGCAAATTTCTACGGTGGGTCGATGGATAATTATTTACGAGGCGATGAGTATGTGGGAGGATGTTTTGGATATGAAACTCGTTATCCATTTTGCGATAAAGAGGTAGTTCAAGAATTTTTATGGTTAAAACCAGAGCTTAAAAATAAATTCAATGGTTCAAATTACAAGCCTGCTTTATTGTATTATTTAACAAAAGAAAAATTTCCGTATTATAATAGAAAATTAGGTTTTAATGTTTAAATAACTTAAAATTATAAAATTAGTTTTTATAATATGAAAACTATTATTATTATTCCTTATAGAGATAGAGAGAGTCATTTAAGTTATTGGCTTAAGAATACATACCCTTTATTAAAAAGTGTTATAGAGGATCTTGAAGTAATTGTTGTTGAACAGGTTCACGGAAAAGCATTTAATAGAGGTGTAGTTAAAAATATAGGTTATTTATATTATAATAACCCAGATTATGATTATATAGTACACGATGTGGATATAAATCCTACAGATAAAGAAATTATTGCACAATATAACATGGATATGAATGAAGATGAATTTTTAGCTATATATAGCGATGACCACGCATTAGGTGGTATAGTAAAATTTAAAGGAAAAACTTTTAAAAAGACAAATGGGTTTCCAAATGATTTTTGGGGATGGGGTCATGAAGATAAAGATATATTGAATAGAGCAGAATTTTATAATTGTACAATAAATAGAGTATTAAAATTCACAGATATTAACAAACATAATAAAGTTACAATTTTTACTGATAATCATAACAGACAAGAAAATAATAAATTTACTTTTGTTTACAGAATGTGGCCACGTTTAAATAACAATGTAAAAAAAACTTATATAGAAAATAATGGATTAACCACTCTATATTATAAAGTGTTATCTGAAGAGAAATTAGTAGATGGTGTTAAAAAAATCACTGTTGAATTTTGATAGTTGTATTAATATTATATATTAAAAATACTAATTATAATATTATAAATGAAAGTAAGTTATATTAATTTTTGGGAACAAACCCCCAGTCTTGGTCCTAATGATTTTTGGCTATCAAATTTTTGCAAAACAATATTTTCTGATGTTCAATTGGTCCATCATACAGAAAATCCGGATATTCTGTTTTGCTCTAATACTGGTCCTATTAGTAATATAATAAATACTAAAGCTAAAATAAAAGTTTTTTTTACAGGAGAAAACCTCAAAAGGTATTGTTATAGAGAATACAATAATGATGCGTTAATGGATAAAATATTTGATATAAGGTTAGGATTTCATTTTAATGATATTAAAAATAAAAAAATAAGACTACCTTTCTGGTTAATTTGTTATAATTTTTTTACAATGGATAATTCTAATAACTTTATAACACATATGTTAGAGAAACGCAAAGAAAATAGTATAAATAAAAAAATCCTAGGTTCTTTGGTTTGTAGACATGATTGGAATGGAGGTCGAACAAAAATTTTCAGAGAATTGTCAAAATATGGTAAAGTTGGTAGCGCCGGATCATATTTAAATAATGGTATTAAAATTGGTAATAATTGGCAGGATAAAATAAACTTTATTAAATTATCAAAATTTTCGATATGCCCTGAAAATTCTGCGGATACCGGATATTGTACCGAAAAAATAATGCATACCTTAGAAGCAGGATGTATACCTTTATATTGGGGGATAGATTTACCGGAAAAAGATATATTAAAACAAAATTGTTATTGTTTTATGAATATAGAAAACATTATTTTATTAAAGCAACAAATAGCTATAGCCACACAAAAAGATATTAAATTAGATATATTTACAAAACAAGCCCCATATGTTTTAGATAATTATTACAAAACGTTAGAATGGCAATTAAAGGCAAAATTGAGAGTAATTGAAAAACAGAAAATATACGGTATATCCTATGCTTCAAGACGATTTCATGCTCGTCAACAAAAGGCGACAGTATTTAAAAATAGCGGTTATTTTGATGATTTTAAAATGTATAATGAAAATGATATTAGTAATAAATTTAAAGAAAATAATAAAGAAATTTGGTATAATTCAAAAAGAGGGGGTGGATGGTGGATATGGAAACCCTATATTATTTATGAAAAATTAAAGGCAATGATGGATAATGATGTATTGGTATATTTTGATGCTGGTTGCCAATTATGTAGTACAATTGAAGCCAAAACAAGATTTAATCAATATATAGAAATGGTAAATAATCATTGGACAGGTCATTTGCGATTTCTATTATCTCCCAATTGTCAAGAAAAAAAATATACCAATCAATATACCATAAACTACTTTGAGAAGAGATATAATACAAAAATGGATAAATATATATCATATGAACAATTGGTCGGGGGAATACAGATAATAAGGAAAACTAAATTTACCATAGATTTTTTTAAAGAGGTACTATCTATACTGGAAGATAATAAATATTTATTCGATGAAACTTATACACAAACAGGGGAAAATCATCGCCACGATCAATCTATTATGAGTTTATTATATAAATTAAAAGGAGGAAATCTAATCATTAAAGATGAGACATGGTTTGGAAGAGGCGGGTGTCTCGGTGATGCAGAATTTGGAAGCAGCCTGTCAAAAAAGTATCCAATATGGGCTACAAGATATAAGACTTGAATTATTTTAAAGTTTTAAATATTTTTTTATTTAATTTAGTATTGTAGTATTCTTTTTTATAGAAATGACTATAATCACGATTATCTCTAGATTTTAAATAAAGTTCGTTCGTTTTAATAGGTAAATTTAAACTTAAACAAAAAAAACTACTATCGGTCATAATTATTTTGGTAGCATTGATAATTACATCAATATAAAATGCAAGAGGATGATATAAAAATTCATTTGCCAATTCAAAAAATGGGTCAGTCTTATTATAGATGTTATTATTTGGATCAATCACTAATATTTCTTGCTTATTGAATTTTAATTTATTCTCTATATCGACTATAGAAAATGCATTTCCAGTACTTGAGGTATTGTGTATAAAAATATAATTACTACCCTTTAATTTATTAAATAAGCTCTTTGATTCTGAAGGAATATTTACATGAAAATATGTCCAAAAAAATTTTTCATTGATATTCATATCTCTGTAAAAATTAAATGGTAAGTCTATATAAGCATTTGATTTTTTTGTAATACAATGACCACCGGCTAGATATAAATCCATATTTTTTGTTATTTCTTTAAATTTTTCATAAGGGTAACCGTATTTAGGACTTATATATTTGTCGTTAATCACGGGGTAAATTTCTATAGTTTCGTCATCATCGTAAAATAATTCCATATTTTTCTTATATTTTTCTTTACAAACAACTAATACTTTATCATAACATGTTGATAAATATCTTACAGCGCCAATCGCAGTAATATTATCACCAAGGCCAAGATGGGTCAAGACGAATGCTGTTTTTGGTTTATATCCTTTTTGTTCTTTTAAAGATGAATTAGCAATATCATTTATTTTTTTTTTTATTCTAAATCTTCTATCATTTTCGTCTATTATTTTTAAACATAATTTATTTTTATCACTATTATTATATCTAAAATCATCTTGCATTTCCCATATACCTTCATTTATCAAAAGTAGAATGTTATAGTAGAAAATATATTCTTCTTTATATTTTTCTAATTTTGAACTTAATAGATTAAATTCTTTTTCTACATCAGCTCTTCTGGCGTCTGTTATTTTTTTCATCTTGATCTCAAGAATCGTTAGTTTATCAAGGGCCTCACCCATAGATACTGGTAATTCGATATTAGTTTTCATATATCTATGATTTATATTTAAATATTTAAATACTTATTATACAATGACTAGTTTTTTATTTTTATGTTGTTACGGTAGAGCAGGATATGAAGCTTTACAGTTAATTTTATTAAGAAATAACTATGGTTATAAAAATTTAATTATTTTTACACATAAAAAAAATAATGAACAATTATTAAATTTTATAAAATATATGAAATTAGAATATTATACTACAAGTATAAATAAATTAAAAGATAAGCTTAATAACAAAAAAGGACTTTTATTATCAATGCATTATAGGAATATAATAAAAAAAGATATATTAAATTGTTTTGAAGGAAGAAGTATTAATTTGCACCCATCATTATTACCTTACTATAAAGGTTGTTTTTCTTCTGTCTGGGCAATTATAAACAACGAGAAAGAAACGGGTATAACTTTTCATGAATGCGTAGCAGAGGTTGATAAAGGAAATATAATACTTCAAGAAAAAATACCAATAAATGAAATAGATACGGGATTTTCATTATTTCATAAATTAATAACATTAGGTATTCAAAATTTAGATAAGTTATTCCAATTAATAGGTGAAAATTATATGGGTTACGCACAAATAGGCGAAGGATCATATTATAAAAGAGAAGTCCCCTTTAATAATATAATTGATAAAAATTGGACAAACGATTTTAAAAAAAGATATATTAGAGCTCTTTATTATCCTCCTTTTCCTCCACCGATTGAAGTTCCCAACAACAATTCATAGGAAAACCTATCAAATCAGGAAAAAATCGTTTTTTATATCCAATCATATCATTAGATAAAATAAGTTTATAATTGAATTTTTCCATATGAGCAAGTAACATGTTATATACTTCCTGTGTTTTTTCTCTTCTATTTTTATTTTTAAATACAGTTTTATAATAAAATAAAAACGATGTTTCTGAGAAAATATATTTAGGTTTGAATTTAGAAAAATCAGTTGATAATAAAATATTAACATCTTCTCCTTCACAATCTGTTAATAGTAAGTCACATTCTTTGATATTTTCTTCTTCTGCAAAAGTATTTAATTTTTTTCCTAATACAGTTACCTCTTTTTTTATATATCTATTTAATTTAGCATCAGTAGCATTTGCTCTAGATTTATATAAACTAGAAACACCCGAATTCGGATTTGATTCTATATAAAAAGTAACATTTTTATCTTCATCAGTTATAGCATAGTTAAAACATTTAATATTATTATCATTCTCATATGTTTTTTTTAATACTACCGCTATTTCAGGATTAGCTTCTATACAATGACCACTCCATTTTTCTTTAGATAGAGTATAACAATGATCTTTTCCATCTCTGGCACCAATTTCTATAAAATGTCCTTTTTTTGGGAGAAGATATTTTAATTTTTTAAATAAATATACTTCATCTGTATCTACTAATAATTCCATATACTATACAAAAAAGATTATTTTTATATAGTTTATTTTTAATTTTTACTACATAGTAACCATTTCCTTGGGAATGGTGTAGATTGTAGCTCTTTAATAACATCCCAATTATATTTTTTTAAAGATGATAATAAACTCTTTTCAGAAACAGTATTTGGGATTTGTTCAATAATCATGTATTTACGACAAAATAAAGTAAATATTTTAATTATTTTATCTGTTGATTTACATTGATTAAATAAATGATGTATTATAGCAGGTGCTATTAATAATTCACTTTTAAATCTTTCAGTCACAATTCCATAACAACCGTTATTTCCAAAAGCTTCATTTATTTTTTTTTCATCTAATAAATCAAAATGTAAAAAAGTACAGTTAGTTTTAAATTTTTTGTTCAATATGTTTGCTTGATTTATAGCATTTTTATCGTAATCTATTCCAATTGATGGACCATATGTAGAACACGCAAACGTATATAAACCATTATTACAACCCATTTCTATTATGTTTTTAGGTTTTATTTCATCTATTAATTTAAATAAATTAACACTTTTAAAATTTTCTCCCGATCCACCTACAAAATATTTAATTTGTTTAACTAAATTATTATCGAATTTTATAGTAGTTGTTAAAAAATCATCCCTATTACCATGATAAGAAGACCAAGCTCCATTATTATATTTTTTTGGATTAATTTTATTTATGATTCCTCTAATAGTTTGTAAATTATTCTCACATTTTTCTATTTTTTTAGATATTTCAATATAATTATTAACAAAATTACTATAATGAATTGGACAATGTTCGTCTAGTTTATCTCTAAAATGACCTTTAAAAATAACTGTCCAATCTTGATTACCTAAAATTTCAAAATCTCGTATATCAATTAAGTAGGGGCGCCCCCTTACAAAGGTAACGTTCCATAAATGCGTTCTTAACCAATATCCCGCATTTTTACAATACTCACACACATCGCATAAAAACATTAATGCATCTTTAAATTGTAAAGGTGTAAATTCTGGATAACGCAATATATTATGTATATATTCTGTTTCATAATATGCTAAGGCGTCGCCATAATTGCTCTTGTAATTATCCACCCTTTTTACTTTTGGCCAAAAAATATTTTCCTTATCCTTATAAAATTTTGAATCTAATATTTCAGAGTGTAAGTTATTTATAACACAATTAATAGCTCTAAAATTCGAATGGTCTATATCAACCCATCCGTGTTGAGTAGCTATGCACGCGTTATGTTTAGTAAAATTCATCTTTATACATATCTCAACGTGTTAATTTTAAATACTCATTCAAGCAATTAATAATATACTCTTGTTGCTCTTCTTTTAATCCCGGATAACTTGGTAACATAATCCCTCTATTTGTCATTTCTGGATAATCAACTTTTATATCTTTTAAATGATCATGTTTTCTTATGTCGTAAAAAAACGGTCTTATTTGAATCATTTTTTCATTCATATAATTTTCAAGAGATTTGAAATCTAACCCATGAATAATAATACAATACATCCAAGTTGCGCTGATCGTATTTTCTTCACTTTCTAGTTTTATTATTTTACCTTCTTTTAATAATTCCTCTAATAATTTGTCATAATTCTTGAATAAATTTTCTTTCAAAGTAAGAATATGATCTAAATCATTTAATTGGTCATATAAAAAGGCAGCTTGTACATTAGTCATACGATAATTATAAGCAACCTTATCATGAATATATCGCTTATTTGTCATTCCATGACTATATATTGATTTAATATACTTATATATATTATCATCATTTGTAAAGAAAGCACCGCCTTCACCAGTAGTTAATGTTTTGTTTGCATAAAATGAAACAGCAGAACAAAGTGATCCAGTGCTAGTTCCACTATATATCTCTTCATATTTACCAAAATTTCCTTCACAATTATCTTCAATAAATATAATATCTGGCCGCATCCGTTTTAATCGCGGGACATTAACAATATTTCCTAGATTATGCACTATTAATAACGCCGAATCTTTATCCAAACCTTTAATATATTCTTCAGAAGTATCTATATTTAATGTATTTGGATTTATTTTCATTACGTCTATATTAGTTTTTGAGTATTCCATTAATACACAATTCCAAGGAGCAATAAAAACATTATTTGGAACATATATTTTTTTAATATTTGGATGTTTGTATTTTAATGCCAATAAAAGACAGTGTGTAGCAGCCGTACCATTATTCATCAATATGCAATGTTTAACATTTAATATACTTTTAAGTTTTTCCTCAGAATTTTTGACAAAAATACCATAATTACTTATCCAATTCGTAGAGATAGCCATTAGCGCCGAGTTTTTATACTTATCTAAATATGGAATATAAATAGGAATCATTTAATAAATTATACAACGTCAGTATTTATATAGTTATTAAGATTTATCATTTACCTAAAACATATCTTCGATCAACTTATCCAACGTATCAAACTTTCTTTTCCATCCCAATTCTTTCTCAGCCTTTTTTGCATTTCCTAATAACAAATCAACTTCACAAGGTCTGTAATATTTTGGATTAATCATTACTCTAATAGTACCATTTTGATCTACGCCTATCTCATGTAGTCCTTTGCCTTCCCATCGAATTTTATATTTTTTAAAAGCAAAAGCCTTCTCAACAAACTCTCTAACGGTATATGTTTCCCCAGTAGCAAGAACAAAATCATCTGGATTTTCTTGTTGTAACATTAACCACATACCATATACATAATCTTTTGCATGTCCCCAATCTCGTTTTGAATCTAAGTTACCTAACTCAACGAATTCTTTTTTTCCTTCAGTTATTTCTTTTACATTTTTAACTACTTTCATTGTAAGAAAATTCTCTCCACGTCGTGGACTTTCATGATTGAACAATATACCATTAACAGCAAATAAATTATATCCTTCACGATAACATTTTACCATATAATAAGCATACAACTTAGCAGCAGCATACGGAGAGACAGGATTAAATGGTGTATTTTCATCTTGAGGTATAGCTAATACTTTGCCATACATTTCACTTGTACCTGCTTGGTAAAATTTAATCTTTTGTTGTATTTGTTGTGGCAAAGACCTTATAATTTCCAATAGACGCATTACGCCAGTTCCATCTACATTAGCTGTATATTCTGGTATTTCAAAACTTACTTTAACGTGGCTTTGTGCTGCAAGATTATAAATTTCCAAAACTTCAAAGTCAGGACGATTACTTATAATGTTAAACAAATAATTTGCCAATCCAGAATTATCTGTCATGTCACCGTAACGCAATGTAATCTTATCTCTAATATGATCTAATCGTGTATGACTATAAAGAAGTGAAGTTCTTCTAACAATTCCAAATACTTTATAACCTTTTTCCAAAAGAAATTCGGCTAAGTAAGAACCGTCTTGTCCAGTAATACCAGTAACAAATGCTAGTTTCGTCATTTAAATAATATAAAAAATACTATTTAAATTTAAATTCACGTTTGTTTATTATAATGCGCATCGCAGTAACAGGAGGTAACGGACTAGTAGGTAGCTCTATTAAAGCTATAACACATCAATATCCAGAACATGAATTCGTATTTTTGAAGCGTTCCGATTGTGAATTGGCTTCAAGAATGGCGGTCATGACATTTTTCTCAAGTGCTTATAATCGTTTTGATTGTATTATTCATCTTGCAGCCAAAGTAGGTGGTCTTTTTATGAATTTAGATTCTAATGTAGAAATGTTCAGTGAAAATATTAAAATAAACGAAAATATTCTTTTTGTATGTAAAAAATATGGTATAAAACGTGGTATATTTTGTCTATCCTCGTGTATTTATCCTTGTAATCCTAGTCGATTTCCTATGGATGAATCTATGATTCACGAATCGCCTCCACATCCTTCTAATGAAGGCTACGCATATGCTAAGAGAATGTTAGAAGTTCAATGCCGACAACATAATAAGGCATATGGTACTGAATATATTTGTGTTGTACCAGTAAACCTATATGGTCCTCATGATAATTTTAGTATTAAGAATGGACATGTTATTCCAGCTATTATGAATCGCTTTCATGGAGAGAAGGCGAAAAAAGATGGAAAATTCACTGTTTATGGAACAGGACGACCATATCGTCAATTTCTGTACGCACCTGATTTTGCGAAAATTATTTGCGATGTGTTATTAGATAAAAAATACGATAATACTGAACCGTTAATTTGTTGTAATGATGAAACTACAATTAAAGAGATGGTAGGAACATTGGCTGAATCTATGGATATTAGTGTAGATAAATTGGAATGGGATACTAGTAAATCCGACGGATGCATGAAAAAAACGGTTGATAATAGCAAATTGTGTAAATATTATCCAGATTTTAAATTCACTTCTCTCCAAGATGGATTAAAAGAAACCTATAAATGGTTCTGTGATAATAGAGAAACTCTTAGACAATAAACTTTAACAAATATAAAATTTATTGTCTTAATTATACAAATGAACAAAGTAGATAAACTAGATAATATCCAATTAGTAGTATCTGAATTAGTATCATCTATAAAACAAGATATACATAAGGAAGAAGTTGTTACGAATGAGAGTATAAGTTATTTAACAAGAAGAGTAGAAAAATTAAACAGTTGTGATTCACAGTGTTTCACAGCGGGTTATAATATTTTAGTTTTAAAACAAGCTATTAATACTTTACTTACAATTGTAAAAAAGCAAGATAAACGAATTAGGGAATTAGAGCAAAAGCATTGACGTTTTGATTAATTATCTTCGCCTCTTAGTTCTCTTTTTTCGGTTATTTTTACGCCTCTTTTTTGTTTTTTTCTTATGCTTCTTTTTTCGTGTTTTTTTTCGCTTTCTGGTTTTCCTTTTTCTCTTAGTTTTTCCTTTTCCCACTTGTTTACCTAACATCCTCATTATCGTTTTATCATCCTGACGTACGGGTTTGCCTTCTTCTTGATACCTTCTGGCCCTAGAAACATGTGCCGCGTCACTCCATAATTCTCCTTCTGTTATATGATTTTGTCGCATTACTGGATCTTCAACCATCATCATGTCAGCAATTTCGGAGCTATGGGCAGGATCACTATCTTCACTAGGACCCATAGTTGCTCCTAAAACTTCTCTTTGAGCCCATTCATCATATGGAAGTTCCGATATTGATGTTTGTCTAAGCATTGGAGGTGCTCCGTGTGGTATTAATTGTGGTTGATGTTGAGGTTGACCCCCCCACCTGCCCCATCCTGCTTCTTGCATAGCTTCCAATAAATCAGGATCTATTCTGGGGGGAGGTCTTTGTGATTTACTTTCTCCTGTAGTATTAATATTGGACCCGGTTGACCCCATACTTTCAGTATCCGAATCATAAGATTCAGACTCTGTAGAAGATTGTCTTAATGGATGCGTAGTCAAATAATCATTAAATGATTCTTTAGTCATTATATCTTCTTCATTATAAACAGCCCTAAAAGTATTATTTACAATAGGTGCAATTCCATCTGTCAATTCTTCCCATGTTCTTATATTTTTGATATTAACTATAAAATTATATAATACATCTCTTGTATTTTCTAATGTAACCTCAGGTAATCTTGCAATACTAAAAGCAAATATATTTGCCAAAGATTTTAGTACAGAATTATTTGCGTCAGATCTAAATTTTGTTGCAACATCTCTTAAATCTTTTTTATTAATTGATGACATATATATATATATATATATATTTAGATATCAGAAAAAGTTAAAAATCAACATCATCCATATCAAAAGCGTTGATACTTTTATCTCCGCTACTTAAACTATAATCGCCAACGCGTTTTTCAAAGAAATTGGTTTTTCCTTCTAAGCTGATCATTTCCATGAAATCAAATGGATTCTCTGTTTTGTAGATTTTATCAAATCCTAATTGTTGTACTAATCTATCGGCAACAAATTCGATGTACTGCGACATAAGCTTAGCATTCATACCAATAAGTTTGCATGGGAGCGCGGAGCAAATAAATTCTTTTTCGATAGATACGGCCTCCTGAACTA
>JAAHTH010001523.1_pt2 | contig 17700 bp, 28 predicted proteins | sample 6116091 | NCBI WGS metagenome assembly JAAHTH01 (sample SAMN13939990, study PRJNA603662) | sponge metagenome | isolation source: marine sponge | host: Mycale hentscheli | place: New Zealand | collected 2006 | reverse complement strand
TATTATATTAAGGATAATAAAATAATGATGCATATGAAGGGACAATTTTATAAAACAAGTGAAAGTTTTATGCAGGGGACATATATGAAACCATTAACGGAAACACAAATAAACCAATTTGATGACGCTTATAAACAATGTAAACAGTGGTAATCATAGGAATAATATATTAAATAAATAAATCGTATATTAAAGTATAATTAAAAAATAAATATAATATGAAAAAGAAAATGGAGTTTAGACATGAGAATGGGTATTTGCCTAAAATAGCCTACCACTTAGCGGCAGGAAATAAAGATAAATTTTTACATTTCTCGGAACGACAAGTGAGTGTATATGGGCCTATGACACCTATTCAAATGATTTGGATAAATGAGAGAGTGGATTCGATTAAAAAAGAATGGGCAGTAGAGATGAAAGAAATGAATGATCATTTAGGATACATTTAATAATAAAATAAATCGTATATTATAGTATAATTAAAAAATAAATATAATATGAAAAAGGAAAATTATTTAGTAACAGATTGGACATTAAATTTTAATAGTACTTATAATGAAAAATGGGAAGTATATGATAGATTTTATTATTACTTTGATTGTAATAAAGATTATAGTAATTGGGAATATGATTATAGTTTAGATGAAGAGGAAAACGCTAAACAGTTAATGAAAATGATTAGTTGGGATAAAATGTTAGATATATTTTCAAAGGAAAAAAATGATGTTGTTATTGAATTAATTTAAAGGAATAAAATAGTTAAAATATAAATCGTATATTATAGTATAATTAAAAATAAATAAATAAAAGTTATGAACAGACAGGAATTAATTAAATTAGGTAAGGAAAATGGTATTGTAAAGGCACACCAAACAAAAACAGTTGTGTTGGAAGAGTTATTAACCGAAATGGGAGTAATAGGTAATGTTAAGAAAAAAGGACGCCCCGTTAACCCAAATAGTGTTAGACAATTAAGGTTAAAGGAATTAGAGGAAAAAAGGAAAAACGGAACGTTAAAATTAGGACGACCAGTTAACCCGGATAGTGTTAGACAAAAGGAAATAGATAGAAAAGAGTTTAATAGGGATAATGGGGTTGAGTTAAGAGGTAGAAAAGTTAATCCTAATAGTGCCCGCCAAATAAGGTTAAAGGAGTTAGAGGAAAAAAGAAGTAATGGGACGTTAAGACGAGGACGACCAAAGAAGGAAGTAGTGATTGAAATATTAGATTTGAGTAAATAGGATAGAGTAGGTTAGTAAAGTGGTTCTAGTAATAGGACCACTTTTTTAATAAAATAATTCGTATATTATATTATAATTAAAAAAAATATTATGACAAATTATTTAGTAATTAATATGGATGGTTTAAGTGATGATTATTTTATAATAAATAATTTAACCCTTATGATGTGTGAATTTTATCCTATTGAGTTAAAAGAATATGGGATTGAAAAAGTTAAAGAATTATTTTTTAATAATTATAAAGTATTTAAAGGAATAAATGGTATAGAAGAATTAGATAAAAATTATAACATTTATTAGGACGCATTTAATAAATAAATAATTCGTATATTATAGTATAATTAAAAAAAGATAATATGTTAGAGGTATATTGGAGAACTAGAGATATGAGAGAACACAATATGGTGTTTATAGATGATATTATTGGTTATGTAAGCCAGGAATGGTTGTATAAAAATGGTAGTAAGTATACTTACAATGAAAAAACTGGTAGGTATGATTTAATAAATAAATAATTCGTATATTATAGTATAATTAAAAAAAGATAATATGAAAGATTTTAGTGAATATAGTGATGATGATTTGTTAAATGAGTTAGATAATTTAAGTTTAGAATTAAGTTGTTTAATAGGTAGTGAAGAGGGTGATATTGTTGAGAAGATGTTTTGGAATGTAATGAAAGAAGTTGAGAGGAGAGGTATAATAGTTGATAAAGAAGAGGAGAAGGAGAAAGGTATGATAGATAGTTTAAGAGAAGATAAGACTGAGGAGAAAGGTAATTTTGGGTTTGGTAGAGAAGAGGGTAGGTTTGATGAGTATGATTTACCTTTTTAAGGAATACTAGTTTAAATAAATAATTCGTATATTATAGTATAATTAAAAAATAAAAATATGACTTACGTTGATAAAAGGATAGCGCTTATAAAAGCTTGGGATACAAGATTAATAACATATAATGAGTTTCTGGAAGTAGATAAAATTAATATGATAAAGGCATATACTCAGTATGGTCACTTGTTTACTAAGATAGATATAAACATGTTAAAAATAAATAAATATAAAACAACATGTTTAAGTGATAAAGTTAAACAAGATGTTTGGGGATAAAATGATACAAAACATAATTCGTATATTACATCATAATTAAAAAATAAATAATATGAATAACAATTTAAACGATTTTGAAAAACACATTTTAAGTGAGGGTATTGATTTAATACATACTAAAATGTTTGATGAGGTAATAGCAGCTAAAACAGCAGGTAAACAACCTATTATGACTGTGGAATTTGTTAATATGATAATTAGTGAGTTGAAGGATAAATTGAGTATAGATAATAGTAAAGTGGAAAATGTGGTTAATAAGTTTTAAATGGTAAATGGTTAGTGGTTTAAGGTTAGGGGGTAGTAATACCCCCTTTCTTACATCGTACCGTATACCGTATACTATATTATGGTATAGGTATGTATAGAGTACCATGTGCGTTGATATCAATATAGCGTATATATGCCCCCTAATCCGCTTTAGACCACTTCACAGATCGTAAACGATCTTACAACATCGATTAGTATATACTCATATACCCCACAATATAATCCAAGTTTTCAAAATGGAAATCTTTTATTTTCCCCACGGATATTGAATTCTTTTTCTTTAAAAATTTTTTGCATCGACGCAAGTATATATTTATATTCTTTTTAGTTTCACCATATTTATCAACGATATGAATATAGAGTTTTTTACACGTTTATTCTCAATTATTTTAGCGGGTGTTATTACACTTCTTATACCCATAATATACCCAGATTTAAAATCCTTATCTCAGTGTTGGTCTACCGATTTACAACCTATGTTTGTTATCTCTAATGTTATTACCTCATATTTATTTTTTACTTTACCTAATTGGAAAATCCCCAGTATATTTTTAATTTTATTAACTGCTTTCCCACATAATACATTTTTATGGACACATAATTTATTTGCAGTTGGTTTTTTTCTCTCATCGGTGTATACATTAGGATCCATAAAACGTTTACCATTATATTATTGGTTATTTGCTGGGGCTTTAAATCTTATGTTGTTTTCCCTTATGTGGGGAGAGGTTTTAGCTATTTTGATTTTATGTACTTATCATTTACATTTATTATTATATAAGGAAAGATTATATAATCGTAATCTATGATATATTTATAATAAAATAAAAACAATATGAGTAATATTAAACAAGAAATGGATCAAGTAATCCAAGAATTAGAAAGTAAAGGAATTAATCATAAAACTACAGAACAACAAGTACGAGGTTTAGGTGATGTTGTAGAATCTACTTTACAAAAATTTGGGGTAACAGAAGAAAAATTTAAAAATTGGTTTGGTCTTCAAGAATGTAATTGTACAAAACGAAAAAAATATTTAAATAATCTTTTTAATTGGAAAGTAAATAGAAAATAATGGCTGCAAATTACACCTTTCATAATCCCTCTGGTTCTGCTTATTTTGTATTTGAGACAGTAGGAAGGAATAATCAAGGGTATTATGATTCTAATTCGGTTAAATATGCTTCGGGTTCATTTACTAATTTTACTGGGTCTAATCCTGATCATATAGTTCAATCTGATTATATATGGGCTCAAGTTATTCCACCTGGTACTTCATCATTTGATATGAATAATGTAATTACCGTGCCTATTTCTGGTACTAGATTTAGAGCAACTGGTGATTTTAATGTAATTGTAACAATTTAATAATATATACGTATGGCAATTTATACATTAACACCTGCGCAACTTAAAGGAGCAGGAATATATAACTCGTTTGTAATACCCGCTAATGGGGGTAGTTTTACAAATACTAAATCTTTTTATAATGAACTGGGTGGGGGTATTTTACCTGCAACTGCAAATAGTGGAGATTTATCATATTTAAATAATCAAGGAATAATAAGCGCTTCTGTATGGTTTAAAATCCTCTCCCAAACTAGTGCTTCGTATCAGTTTGTTACAATGGTAGCAGGTAAAATTACATATTTTAGATTTCAATTAAGTTATGATACATCGGGTGTTTCACCACGAGTTAATTGTTTTTTAACTATAAATAGTACACAAGCGTTAATAGGTAATGCTACCCTTACTTTGAACAATGGGTGGCATCATTTTATGATTACTTATGACACATCTCTTGGTGGTAATTTTTATATAAACGGAAATGTATTAGCTGGCACATCTGTTTTACCAGCATCATTTACATCTACAACTGATAAACCTACATTTTTTGGGGGTACAGGTCAATTAACCGAATATAACGCTACGCAATTAGCGATATGGAATCGTGTATTGACAAGTCAAGAGATTAATGATGTTTATAATAATGGCTGTCCTTCAGATTTGACTAGTCTTAACCCTAATACTTGGCTTAAAATGGATGATGCATTTGATAATGGATTAGGGATAACATTACCCGATAATGGGAGTGATAATGCAACTATAGAATCAGTACAACAGTTTCCTCAAGGTATTTTAACAGATAGCCCATGTCCTTAAAAATATTTGGAAGTTCTTATAATTTATCGTATATTTAAAGAAATTTAAAAATAATTAATATGAGTACAAAATTTGGAACTAAAAAAATTAAAACCCCTGAAGGAACTATTGTTCATTATTTTGAAGGTAAAATGCATAATTGGGATGGACCTGCTTTTATTCCTGAAGGGAAAAGAAAAGATAGAGAGTATTACTTATATGGTATAAAATATTCTGAGGCTGAATGGAAAGCTGCTAAAAGGAGATGGGAAGGATTGCCCTGGTATAAAGGGGCTAGTGCACAATCAAGATTTTAATTAAAAAAATTATTAGATATGGATAATATTTATGATAAAACATATAAAACGGAATTAATAGATTTGCAAGATCTAATAACAGACTCACAAAATGTTTTACTTAGTTTATATAATATTAAAGATGAAATATGGAGATACCACCCATCTAATGATGATTTTGTAAATCCTATTAAAGAATATGATGAGGTTTCTTTTCAAATAAATGAACTTGAAAAAAAGATTAGTAAACTTGAATTAGATATTATCCATTTAAATTCTGCAAATTAAAATGAATATAGATAATATATTTAGTTTATTTGGTTTTGAAAAAAATTCTGAAGATAAAATCCAAGATGATTTAGATAATTTTAAAGATACTCCTATATTTAAAGTGGGTATGTTTAAAAAAATGGTCTGGAATGGGGTTAGTTTTAGAAAACAATTATTAGATTTTCTTAGGAAAACTGAGGATAAACTTGATATAGTTGATGGGGGATTAGATGAAGCAGGTGATTATATGATGTATACAAGAGCTTTTTTTTGGATTCAAGAATGTGATTTAAATAATAAAGAATGGGAAAAAGCTTTAATTAATTACATAGATGAAGAATTTATAACATGTTTTAAATTATGTATAAAATATTATGAAGAATTAGAAGAGTTTGAAAAATGTGCTTTTCTTAAAAAAATTCAAGATTATATTGAAATAAAAAAAGAATTAGATCCTTTAAAAGAAGCTTGATCCCCCACCTTTTTTTTATTATATTCAAAAAATATTTATTTTAAATTATTAAAAATATTTAAATTATTAAAATTAAAAATATTAAAAATATATAATAATAAAGAAAAAAAAATGAAAAATAAAGAATTATTATTAAGGCGTATGCAAACCTTAGAAGGCATGCTTAAACGAGCTAGAGTATATACCAGCGAAAATCGTGTACAAGATGCTAAAAAAGTAATTGAACAAATCCTTGAATTAAGACAAGATATGGAATCAATAATAGAAAGAGAAAATTAAATTAAAATAAAAGTTATGAAATTAACCCCAGAACAAATCCAAGATAATTGGTCAATATTCCTTAATAATATTGAAGTTCATATTACAAGTGATCGTAAAGAAACAATGTTAAGTTTTTATAAAAAATATGAAGAGCGTATTATGTTAATGCCTGCTGCTCATAAAAAAGAATACCATAATGCATTCCCAGGTGGATATGTTGAACATGTTAATCGTGTAGTACGTTGTGCTCTTAAACAATATACATTATGGAAAGAAGAAGGTGCAGATATAACTACTTTTACAGAAGAAGAATTAGTATTCTCTGCTATTAACCATGATTTAGGTAAAATGGGTGATGAAAATAATGAATCATATATCCCCCAGACAGATAAATGGAGACGAGATAAATTAGGTGAAGATTATATGTTTAATGATAAGATCCCTTTCGCATCAGTACCCGATAGAGGTTTATTTTTACTCCAATCTCATGGGATACAATATACATTTAATGAAATGTTAGCTATTCAGACCCATGATGGTTTATATGATTCAGCTAATGACAAATATTTAAAAGGCTGGCTTCCAGAACAAAAACCAAGAACATGTTTACCTTTTATTTTACATCAAGCAGATCTAATGGCAGCACGTATTGAATTTGAACGTGAATGGTTTCCTAAATTTAAAGGGGAAAAATCCGTGGAGAAGCAAAAAGAAAATTATACATTAAAAACAAAACCCAATACATCTAAAAAATTATCTACTAAAGTTAAAGCTTTAAGTTCAATTAAAAGTGATGGGTTAAAAAATATGTTAGATAACTTATGATTACTATAATAATAATATCAGTACTATCTGTTTTAGTTGTTATTTTAGGATGGACAACTCTTAATTTAATGAAAAAACAAGAAAAATCAGAAGATATTCTTTTAGGATATGTTGATTATTTAGATAAATTTTCTCGTATAATTGAAGTTTCAAATAAGAAACTTAAAGATGTAGATAATAGAAAAATTTTTGAAAAAGATGATGATGTAGGTGTTATATTTGATTCAATTTTAAAAATTCAAGATATATTAAATGAATTTAATGTAAAAAAATATAAATAAAATGCCTCCTATAAAAAAAAAGAGGAGAAAAAAAAGTAAAAATTACTTTACCCAAGAAACAGAGAATGCTATTGTATTATACAATGGCACTTCTGATTTTGAATTAAGAAGTAAAATATATGAATCTGAAATTCATTATCCTTTTTTTAAACTCACTCAAAACATCATTCACACTTTTAAATTTTACCACACAGAAGTAGAAAATTTAGAGCATTTACAACATGAAATCATTGTGTTTTTATTATCTAAAATACATCTTTTTGATCCTTCACGTGGTGCTAAAGCTTATTCATATTTTGGTACTATTGTAAAACGTTGGTGTATTTTATATAATGATAAAAATTATAAAAAAAAGATTAAAACTAACCCTATTGAAGAAATAAATGAAGATGAATCATATTCTTATTTTTTAGAAACTTCTAATCGTAAAGAAGATTTATCTTTTTTTTTAGATAAATTTATAAAATATATAACTGATGACATATATAATTTTTTTCCTAAACAACTTGATGCCCAAATAGCAGATTCAATTTTAGAATTATTTAGAAAAAGAGAAAATATAGATGTATTTAATAAAAAAGCACTTTATATTTACATACATGAAATGTTACCTGATGTAAAAACTCCTAAAATAACTAAAACATCTAATCAAATATATATTATATTTAAAAAGCATTACTTGTTTTATTTAGAAAATGGATATACTAATTTCTAAGTTTTCTAATTTTTTATATTTATACTCAAATAAATGATATGGGAAACTTAGAATCAAACATTTTTGGTAAGAAAAAATTTTCTGATATTTTAAAAGAAATTTATGATAACCAAAAGAAAAAAGAAATTCAAATTTCTGCTTTAATAGGTGAATTAAAACCCTTAATTAATGATATCGGTGATGCTACTTTAATAGTACCACTAATTAAAGAATATATGGAATTAGGTATTAAAAATGATGAACAACTAATTAAAATGTCTACCATCATCCAGCGTGCTTTATCCTCTAATAAATCAGAGGAAGAAGGATTTGGTATGACTGAAGATGAAAAAAAACAATTATTATCTGAAATAGAAAAATTTAATCCTAAAAAATAATGGCGGTTTTTAGAGAAGGACAAACTACTAAATTAGGATTAAAATCTAATAATCCTCTTTTAGATTCTGGGGTATTTGATACTTTATCTGCTTTAAATAATATAAAATATGTTAGAGTAACAGATATAGTTTTAAATGAAAAACATGACAAATATGATGAAGTTGGTGAGTGGAATGGTATAGGAGCTATATTTTACCAAACTATAGATTTAAATACTCCACAAGAAGGATTTGCTTTACCTTTAAATTCTAGTAATAAAAATTTTCCTTTAATTAATGAGGTTGTATTAATAATGTCTATACCTAGTAGATTTAATCCTGATAGTGAATATTATGAAACCCAAGAATATTATTTTAACCCTACCAATATTTGGAACCACCCCCACCATAATGCACAACCTAAAAACCCAGATTCTAAACTTCTTCCAAAAGGGCAAAAAAATGATTATGAAATAAATAATTCTTTTCAAGTAAGAAAAATTGAAGGTGAAGAAGGAACTGATATAGAATTAAATTATACTAAATTTCCAAATCCTTCACAAGATACCTTTAAAGAAAAAAGTAATATCCATCCTTTATTACCTTTTATGGGTGATATATTATTTGAAGGTAGATATGGACAAAGTATTAGGTTTGGGAGTACAAATATTTTAGATGAAAATATTACAAAACCTAGCATATTTAATAATTATTCTAAAACTGGAAAAAATGGTAATCCTATTATTTTAATAAGAAATGGACAACCTAATAGTTCATCTAGTGAAGGATGGATTCCTATAGTAGAAAATGTAAAAAGAGATTTATCTTCTATATATTTAACATCTACTCAAAGGATAGAATCATGTAGTTTAGCTAATGAAAATTTTAACTCATTCTTAATTAAACCTACATCACCTTCAACTTATAATTCTTCTCAAATAATTTTAAATTCTAGTAGAATTCTTATAAATGCAAATGAAGATAATGTTCTTATTAGTGGTGAAAATGCTGTAGGAATCTCTGCAAAAAAGCAGGTAAATTTAGAATCTACGGAAGATGTTAATGTAGTTAGTCCTTCTATAAATCTTGGTAACATAAAAGGGGTACAACCTACTTTAAAAGGAGATGAAACTGTAGAACTACTAAGTGATATATTAGATAACCTTATCCAAATATCTACAGCTATAAGCTATATACAAAAACCCCTTATAGGTAATGGAATGATAGATGGAGGTACTGATCTCCCAGCAAAATCATCTTTAAAAAATTTTGAAAAAATTCAAAAAAGGTTAGAAGCTTTAAAAACTACTATTGTAAAAGTAATGTAATATGGGACTAGTTAAAGGTATAATAATTGATTCTAAAACAGGTAAACCTATAAAAAATGTTAAAGTTAAAGTAATATCTAATACTTCTTTATATAATATATCTCCTTTAAAAATTGTTAACAAACTTAAAAAAGTTAATATAAAATCCATTCCCTTTATCAATAAAAAAGAAAAATCTTGGACTGTAACTATCCCTATATTGAGAGAAAATAATTTTGTGTTAAATATAGTTATATCTAATTCATTTGATATTAATTCTAAGCAGGTAATTATAAAAACAGAAAATATAGTTGATTCAAAAAATCAATATAAAGCTTTTGAAAATGTAATTGAATCTACTTTAGAAGCTATTATTCCTTTTGTAATTAGAAAATATGATAATATTTAAAATATGGCTAGAACTAATAAAAAGGGAGAATTTGATATAAATGTTAGAGAAGAAACAGGTTTTCTTCTTGAAATAAGTAGTAATGGTTATGAAACAATAACTATTAATCCTTTTAAAGGAGATGGTAGTTTAAAAGACGACCTAGGAGTAATATTTTTAGATTCTACAGAAAAATCTAACAGAAAAGAAATCCAAAAAAATTCAATATATACTAAAACACAAATAGATGCTTTAAATTTTGGAAAAAAAGACTTTCAGTACTATGCTATGGAAAGACTTCAAAAAGAAGTACAAAATTTAAAAATAAAAGCTATTCCTTTTGTTTTAAATATTATAAAAGAATTTGGAATAACTAAAGCAACAGAATTAATAGAAAAATCTAATGAAGATATACAACAAGCTATTAATGATTCAAAATGTGTCCCTTCTGATCAGTTATTAGAACTAATTAAAAAGAGGAATAAACTTATTAAAAAAATTAATATTACTTTAAAAATTATAGATAGTACTCTTATAGCATTAGGGATAACAGGAGGAATACTTCAAGGTATTAAAATAGCAAAAAATATTGCCTCATCATCCCCTTACCCCTTACCTCCTTCAGCCCTTGAATCAATAAAAGAATTTGATAAAAAAATCTCTAGATATGAATTTTATATTAATATATCTACAACTATAGTAGAATTAATTAAAGAGATACTTTTACTTATTTTAAACCTACTATCATTAACAGACCAACTAATTCAAAACTGTTCACCAAATACTGTAGATTTTCAAGAAAGAGTTTCTATAGAGTTAAGTGATTTAACTCAAGAACAAAAATCCCCTATAATTACTGAAGTAAATGGTTTTATTATGGGTATAGAAAATGAAATAACTACTAATTCTTTAAAGCGTAAAAGGGCTATAGCTAAAAATAAACAAGGAGTTATAATGTTAAAAGGAGAATATTCTTTTAGCTCAATAGAACAAATACTTATAGATGAATTAATATTTTATATACAACAAAATAATTTAAAAGCAGATTAACCCTATATTTATAAACATATGAAAACCGATACACTTAAAAAATTAATTAAAGAAGCTGTTAAAGAGGCAATTCAAGATGAATTGAAGGATATTTTATTAGAAGCTGTTAAAGCCCCTAAAACTCAAGTTGTAAGAGAATCTATACAACCTAATACAATAATCCCTTCCCCTTCAAAACCTACCTACACTGAACCAACTATGGATGTGAGAAAAAAATATATGGATGTTTTAGGTGAAACAGCTTTAAATTACACCTCTAACGATGTTTCTTCTTTTAATCCACAAGGAGTAGACCCAATAAATGGAAATTTAGGAGAAGGTTCTGTAGGGATGGATACAATAATGGGACTTTTAAATAATAAATAATGCCTTTTAACCCACAAAATATAAATGTTAATGATTTAAATCCTAATATTGGGTTAGGAGTAAATTTACCTTTTACAGGATCAGGAGTTTTTAATTTAACTTATAATACTCAAGAAGCTATAAAAAATAATCTAATTAATTATTTTCTTACTAACCCTGGAGAAAGACCTTTAAATCCTACATTTGGTGGAGGGTTAAAACGATTTATATTTGAACAAGTAAACGATTTAACTTTTAATGATATAAAATCTCAAATCCAAAATAAAATATCTCTAATATTTCCTACAATTAAAATAAATAAACTTGATATATATTCTCCTTCCCAAGAAAAAAACAACATAATAATAAATTTACAATACAGTATTCTTAATACCCCTACTACAGATTCTCTAACTTTTAACTTTTAATTATGGAATTAAATAAAGATATTAAATATATTAATAGAGATTTTATTGATTTTAGAAATCGTTTAATTGAATACTCTAAAACATACTTCCCTAATACTTATAATGATTTTTCCCCTACCTCTCCAGGAGTAATGTTTATAGAGCAAGCTTCGTATGTAGGAGATGTTTTAAGTTTTTATCTTGATAATCAATTCCAAGAAACTTTTATTCAGTATTCTCAACAAACTAATAATATTTTTGAATTAGCTTATATGTTTGGGTATAAACCTAAAACAACAGGAGTAGCCCAAACTGATATATCTTTATTTCAACAAATCCCATCTAAACTCTCAGCTTCAGTATATATACCTGATTTTGATTATTGTATTACAATTAAAGAAAATACTTCTATTTCTACAAATAATAATGTTAGTTTTTTAATGCAAGATAAATGTGATTTTTCAATTTCAAGTTCTCAAGACCCTACTGAAATCTCAATATATCAAGTATCAAATGGTGACCCCCAATATTTTCTTTTAAAAAAAACCCGAAAAATTATATCAGCTAATATAAATACTACTACTTTTACTTTTAATGATCCTCAACCTTTTACTACAGTAAATTTATCTAATAATAATATTATAAAAATATTAGATATTAAAGATTCTGATAATAATACTTGGTATGAAGTAGATCATTTGGGACAAGAAATGGTATTAGACACTATAGAAAATACTAATATTAATAATCCTAATAAAAATGATAAAACCCCCTATTTATTAAAATTAAAGAAAGTAGCTAAAAGATTTGCAACTAGATTCACTTCATTATCTAATTTACAAATCCAATTTGGAGCTGGAACCCCAGAAACAATAGATGAAGAAATAGTTCCTAATTCTAATAATGTGGGTTTAGGTTTACCTTTTAAACAAGATAAACTAACTGCTGCTTATTCACCTACTAACTTTTTATATACAAATACTTATGGAATATCACCTTCTAATACAACTTTAACTGTAAGATATTTAACAGGGGGAGGGGTAAATTCTAATATATCTACCAATGAATTATCTATTTTAGATACTACTAATGCTGAATTTAAACTTACTACATTAGATACTACTACATCTAATTATATATTCAATTCTTTAACAGCTACTAATGAAGAAGCAGCTACAGGAGGAAAAGGAGGAGATACTTTAGAAGAAATAAGACAAAACACTTTATTACTTGTATCCTCCCAAAAACGATCTGTTACTATAGATGATTATCTTATTAGAACTTTAAGTATGCCTTCTGATTATGGGTCAATATCTAAAGCTTTTATACAAAAACCTAAATTAACAGATGAACAAATTTCAACTATAGAAACTTTAAGCTTATATATTTTATCTCAAAATAATCAAAGTCAACTTTCAATATCTAATAATACTTTAAAAAATAATTTAAGAACTTATTTATCCCAATATAGAATGATTGGGGATAATATTGAAATTAGAGATGCTTATATAATTAATATTGGAATAGATTTTGAATTAATTGTATTACCTGAATATAATAATAGTGAAGTATTAATAAAATGTATTAATTCATTAAAAGAATATTTTAATATTAATAGATGGCAAATTAATCAACCTATACAATTAAGAGATATTTATATTAGATTAGATAAAATTGAAGGGGTTCAAACTGTTAAAAATGTTAATATAAAAAATATAGCTGGGGAATCTTTAGGATATTCTCCTTATGCTTATGATATAATTAATGCTACTCAAAACCAGATTATATACCCTTCTTTAGACCCTAGTATTTTTGAAATAAAATACCCTAATACAGATATTAAAGGTAGAGTGGTTTCTTTATAAATATTATATTTATAATAAAACTATTTAAATGGCTGTTTATAAAATTTTCCCTACTCAAGACACCACCCTATACTCTGCTCACCCTACAATGAATACAGGGTTAGATGCTATTTTAGAAGTATCTAATAAACTTGGAGATAATGGGTTACCTAATATTTCTCGTTATTTAATACAATTTGATAATAAAGAAATAACAGATATTATAAATGAAAAAATTGGAGAAAAAGATTATTCTGTTTATTTAAAAAATTTTATATCTGAAATACAAGGTATAAATCAAAATACTTTTTTAGAAATTCGTCCTATAGCTCAACCTTGGAATAATGGAACAGGGCAAACATTAGATAATCCTATTATAGAAAATGGTGCTTCTTGGGAATATTCTAAATTTAGTGGGTCTTCTCCTTGGAAAGAATCTGGTGTATATGATGGACCCAATGGAGTAATTTCTTTTACTAGCTCTTATAACCCTTTATATAGCACTTCAGGAGGTAGTAATTGGTTTTTTGATGGGTCAAACAATTTAATGTATGTTGTTTCTGGATATGTTATAGATGATTATGTTAATAATATTATTTCTACTTTACCTACAGTAATTAGTGAATCTTTTAATTTAAGGGATAATAAAGACATAGAAGCCCAAGTAGATAATATAGTAAACAATTGGTATAGTGGATCTATCCCTAATTATGGATTTATCTTTAAACTTTCAGGCTCACAAGAATTTAACCCTAATAAAAACATTCAACCTGATTTTAAATATTACAGTGTTGATACTAATACTATTTACCCTCCCCAATTAGAATTTAGATGGAGAGACTATTCTTTATATTCTCCTTCTACTTCTTCTATTATAACAACAAACCAACTTAAACTTTCTTTAGCTGAAAATCCTGGGGTGTTTTATCCAAGTAGTATGAATAGATTTTATATAAATGTAAGTCCTTTATATCCTACTAGAACATATCAAACAAGTTCTTTATTTACTAATTTAAATTATTTACCTACTTCTTCTTATTATGCTATAAAAGATTTGGATACTAATGAATTTGTTATTAATTTTGATAATCAATATACCCAAATTAGTTCTGATGATAAAGGAAATTATTTTGATATCTATATGAGTGGGTTAGAACCTGAAAGATATTATAAAATATTAATAAAAACTATAACAAATAATTCAACTAAAGTTTTTGATGATAATTATTACTTTAAAGTTATAAATGGATGAAAAAACAAATATCTTTATTAAATAACACCACAACTTTTTCAAAAGAAGAGTTTAGTACAAATATAGATACTTCTTTTAATGAATTAGGTATAATCCCTTTATCTGAACAAATTGAAACCCAACCTACAACAGATGAATTTTTTGATTTATATAATGAGCTTTTCTATTCCATACCAGAAGAAGGAGAAACTAATTCCCATGAATATTTAATACAACAAAGTAGTGAATATATAAATTTTAACCCTAATCAAGATGAAATAATAGCATTACAAAACGAAATAGCTGAATTAAGAAAAGAATTACTTGAATCTCAAACTCAATTTATTAATTTACAAATTTCATCTTCAACCCTACAATAATGGATATAAAAATCTCAAATATTCCTTCTACTCCTTATATTTACCAAAATTTTGGCTCTGATACTAATAGCATCCCTTTTACCCAACCTACAGAACAACCACTTTCAGGGTCAGGAGATATTGAATTTTATATTTTTGATCTTAATAATAACATATTATTTGAAAATTATAATTTTTCTGATTATTCAATTTATAATGAAGGACAATTACCATTAACTAATATAATTTCTTCAATTTATGTAGATTTAGAAAAACAAATAGAAGATGCTGAGTTACTTGATGGTGAGTATATAACTTATTTTAATTTTTTTACTCCCAAGATAGGATCTTTTGATTCAAATTTATCTATTAAAGAAATTTCTGGGGATAGAAAAGAATTAAGATTCATATCTCCACTAGGAAATAATGAAGAAATTGCTAATTTTATAGAAGAAATAAATTCTTTTGATAATAATAATTTTCCTTATTTTTATTTAAATTTTGGGGAAAATAAACAAGTTATAGGAGTAAATTTAATTTCTAATGAAGATGGAAACTTTATAAAACTATATCAATCTCTTCCTGAAGAATTTGATATTAATTCTAATTTTTGGGTTGTTACTCCAATAACAGACCCTATAGCTTACAATATTAAATTAGAAAGTGAAGTTTTTATTCCTATTGAGACAACAGATATTAAAGGTCCTAATTTTAATCTAGATATAAAAGACCAAGTTAATAATTCAACTAATAATTTATCTTATCAAGATTTAATCCAAACTAATTTTACTAGTTCCTATAACCAAATTGAAAATACCCTCCAAGAAAAAGGATTAAACATAAATATAAATTATAAAAATTTTTCCAACTTTACCCACTTTAGCTCAGCTAAAACTAGATTAGAAAACTTTTTTTATAAAATTACTCTTATTGAAGAATATTCTTCTTCAATTGATACTTTAAACACAACTAATAGTCCTGAAATATCAAATAGTAAAACAATATATGAAAATAAAATAAATAATATAATAACCAATTTTGATGGTTATGATTATTTTTTATATTATGATAGTAGTTCTTTTTCTTGGCCAAAAAGTACATCAACTAAACCTTACCAATTAGCTAAAAGTAATAGTACTGAAGTTAAAACTTGGTTAGGAACTACAAATCCTGATTCTCCTTTATATGGAGGAATTATATTGTCTGCTTCTTTATATGATGAAAAAAATCTTAATAGTTTATATTATTCTATTCCTGAATATTTAAGAGATGACCCTGATAATTCCCAATATGGATTATTTATTGACATGGTTGCTCAACACTTTGATAATATTTGGATATATTATAAAGATGTTTCTCAAAAATATAATGCTGATAATCGTTTAGAACAAGGTATTTCAAAAGATATAGTTGTTGATGCTATTAGAGATTTTGGTATTAAATTATATCAAAATAATTTTTCAAATGATGACCTATATACAGCATTTCTAGGATTAACACCTAATGGAGGATTATTCCCCTTCCCAAATATTACAGGATCACTTCCTACACCAACAGGATTTGAGTATATTGATCAATTTATATCTGCCTCTAATGATGTTATACCGTTAGACGATGTAAATAAGTCGTTATATAAGCGAATATATCATAACATACCATACCTATTAAAAACAAAAGGTACTTTACCTGGTTTACGTGCTCTTATAACTTCTTATGGTATTCCTGATACTATATTAAGAATAAATGAATATGGAGGTAAAGATAAAATTAATGTAAATGATTGGGATCATTGGCAAAGAGAATTTAATTATGCCTTTAAAACAGATGGAAATAATTTTATATCCTCATCTTGGGGGTTAAATCCTAATTGGGATACAATAGATGGAGTCCCCGACACAGTAATATTTAGATTTAAAACTAATGGATTACCTACATCAAATATACCATATTCACAAAGTTTATGGAAAAAATCAGTACTTTCACCCGATAATGGATCCCATTTATTATTAAGATATACAGGATCAGCTTATACTAGCGCTTCTTATTCAGGTTCAATTATAGATCCCCAATACCAATATGCACACTTAGATTTTTACCCTGACTATAACTCTCAACCAGATATATCCTGTAGTGTATATTTACCATTTTTTGATGAAGGATGGTGGTCTGTAAGAATTAATAGAAGTAGTAGCATTTTTACTTTAACCGCTGCTAATAAAATATATGAAGAAGGGAATAATGGTACTAAAATAGGATTTATTTCTTCCTCAACAAAAATAGGAGATAATTCTGAATGGACAGATAGTGGAATATCTACTTTTGCCTCTAGCAGCACTTTAGGATCAAATATATATCAACCCTTTTCAGGGTCTCTACAAGAAATTAGATATTATACTATTCCTATTAGTGAAAGTATATTTAGAGACTACACAATGAATCCACATTCAATTGAAGGTAACTCAATAAATTCTTCCCCTAATGAGTTAATTTTTAGAGCACCCCTAGGAGGAGAACTTTATACAGGATCAACTTCAAT
>JAAHTH010001518.1_pt1 | contig 17700 bp, 21 predicted proteins | sample 6116091 | NCBI WGS metagenome assembly JAAHTH01 (sample SAMN13939990, study PRJNA603662) | sponge metagenome | isolation source: marine sponge | host: Mycale hentscheli | place: New Zealand | collected 2006 | reverse complement strand
TAGAAGAAGAAAAACCAAAAGAGGTTGTTAATGATACATTGAAATTTTCTAAAAAAGATTTAGAAGATGCACAATTAAATGCGATTGTTAATTATGAGAAAATTAGAAAAGAACGAAAAGCGAAAAAACGTGAGGAAGAACTAAAAAATCAAGAACAAGAAGCATTAAAGCAAACTATACGTCGAGCGGTTCAACCTCCCCAAGAATATAATCCATTCAGTGGATGTTATTAGTTTTAATTTAAAGAAATAAATATATTGTTAATATGTATAGGATACAATACCCATTATTAGAAAAAATCCTCCTCCCATTATCTTTTCTCATAATATCATTAATCATATTATCTTTTTTGTATCCTATATCATAAATATTTTTTTATGATAAATTACTTTTTAAAAAACTTTTTATTATACATTTTAATTAATTTAGGAATACTTCTTGTAGGTCTTCCTTTTTGTTCAAATCCTGACCAAGTAATATAATAAGCAAGAAAACCTGCTCTTAAAGGGTCACCAGTTCTTAAATCACGTTCATGTCTTTTTAAATATAATTCACGACGTTTTAAATCGTTATGCTTCAAGAAGTCATCTCTTTTAGGATCTCCAAATGAAACAGTTTTAAATTTATTTCCTTCAAGTCTGAAAACAGCATTCCATTTCTTTTTAGGATTTTTAGAAGGTTCTAATTTAATTAATATAGGCATTATATTATAAATTAATAATATTTTTATTAAAAGATTAATTAAAAAAAAGATAAATTTTTATTGATAAAGTTTATCATGTTCAACACAATATTTATCTAGTATATCAATAATTGGCATTTTAGCATCAACATCTTCTTTTACAGAATCACGAAGAGAAAGTGGTTCCATTTCTTCATATTCCTCTTTTAGTGGATGACCATTGTAGATGTCATCAAACCAATCATCATAGAATTTACTATTAGCAGTATCTTCTACACTATCATAAAAATATTTCTGAAACTTTTCATAATATTCATATATTTCACATTCTTGTTCATAAGTTAAATTCCATTTTTTAGATAGTTCACACTGTGCAACTTCAGGAGTATCTATATCAGACATTATATATTATATAATATATTTAATTTATAAAATTAAAATCAATTTTTTATAAATTTAAATTTATTTTTTTTTATTTTTTTCATCTGCTAATAATTCTTCAATCAAATTTTTAGGAGATTGTTTTATTTTTTGTATTTTATATATAACAGCACTTGTCTTATCAACATTAGCATATTCTCCATCACTATCATGAATGCTAGTAGTTATATCAGATAACATTGTTGATTTAGTTATTGTAAATTCTAAATTACTAGGATTACCTAAGAAATAATCAGAACCAGCAGAATATTTATCTACAATACTTACAATTGGTAAATTAGCACCTGTAGGGTTTCCACCTACAGCACTAAACCCTTCTAATATACTACTTCTTATTGTGTAATATGGTCTCAATACACTTTTTTGTAAATCAGTTGCGGTAATAGTTGTGCTTTGTGTTAATACTGCTACTTCATTCCATAATTCTAAAGGTTTAGCATTTGGAGCATTAAATGTTGTTCCACCAGCATAATGAAATTCATCATTACTTCCAGTATGACTTGCTGTATAAGAGGGGATACATGTAGGATAAGGTAATTGATTATAATACATAACAGCACCAAATTGATTAGTAACATAATTTTTAGTATCAGTTTGAACTACTTCAGCATTAGTAGTTGGTCTATATAATAAATTACTATTTTCATTATCAACTCTTTTAGTTAAAACATTTTTACTAGAAGCAGAAGCATTAACAGCATAATAATCAAAACCCAAAATATCCCATAAACTATCTTCCCAATTACCTTCATCAAATCCCCAATCTTCAATATAAATACCACCATGAGAATCAAATATTTTATAAGGTTCTATATTTTGGTTCATACCTTCATATTTAATTGTATTTTCTCCAGTTGTAGCAAAATTAGTTACAAAACTTTTAGCAGTTTTAGGATATGGTTGTGATCTATATGCTTGGTCAAATCTAGCATAAGGTTTAAATGTTGGACTATAACCAAATTGTGGTGGTCTTGGATTTATTTTATAAACTGTATTACCTGCTTCTTGATTTTTTGAAGGAGGTGTTATTAATCTTTCTGTCAATCTATTTGTTGGTGCTAAACTTTCACTATTAATATAAGCACTTGGATTACCAGCACTATTTTTATTACCAATATTATTTCCTGTATGAAATCTAGATAGTTCAAATCTATTAGTTGTTTGATTATATTCTATTGCTGGATTATTAGCACCAATATAGCTCATTGTCATGTATGGATTAAAATCAGTTGTTTGGTTAAAATCTTTAGTGCTTCTAATATGATTGATTTGTGTAGGATATTCATAAGTGATGTCACCACTATTTTTACCATCATTTTGAGTTGCAGAAACTCCAATATCAGTATTGAAATATCCACTAAATGGTGTTATGATTGCTGTACTATATGCTGTGCTATGAAAATCAAAACCAAATCTTCTACCAGTTTTAATGCGTGTATTATTTTCAGTAACACCAAACTCTGTAAATAAACCTTGTGGTATTCCACCTACACCATCAGTATCAATAGCAATTAAATAAACTATATCAGTAGGATTACCAGCAGCATCATGATTTTGAAATGGTCTTGGAAAAAATGAACCATAACTAAAACCACTTTGATTTAAAGTTGTGAAGTCTTGTGGTTGAATAAAAGTATCTCTAGTAGTATTATCATATTTAAAAAATACAGGTACTGTACTCATATCTACATTCATAGGTGCTGCTCTTTGTGTAAAAGTATCATCTCCAAGAGTTTCATTACGAGGAGCACCAACAACAAGAGGGTCAGTTGTATATTGATTAAAATGAAAAAATCTACTATTATCAACAGATGGTTCAGTTAATACTCCAAGTCTAGCATCTTTATAATATTCTGTATCTTGTAAATCATCCCATAGTTCAGGATATAATGCTTGTGTATCAAAAAAATCTCTAATGATTTTTAAGTTTGCTTCTGTATATAATACATTTGTCAATACACTAGCATCAGTGTTAATAATTTGACTAGCTAAACCAGTAGTATTATCTATATTATAAATAGTTGTGAAACCTTCAAAAGGGTCAAGAGCTTGACCAATTAAACTACCATCAACTGCTCGTATGTCAGGCATATTTTCTGATGTATGTAACAATTTATGCATTTTTCTACCTTCTTCAAATATTTCAGGTCTTTTAACACCTATATATCCAAAAGTAGCAATATAATCAACACTATTTTGTGATATATTTCCATCAGTAACAGGTAATACTTGTGCTGCATAAGCATTATAAGTTGTCTCACAAAAATTATAAGTATTCTGTGCGTTAATAGGTTTAAATGTATTTGTTTCAATAGTTTTCGTTAATGGTCTAACAAAACCTTCACTATCAAATATTTCAAATATATCTTCATTTTTAGTTTCAGTTAATTGTTGTGTTATTTGATTTGCTACAGCACTAGGAGTATTAAAACCCTTATTAACTTCAATGTCTAATTTTTCTCTTACTCTGTAATATGTTGCTTCTTGAAAAATACCATTATGATATTTTGTTGGAAATTGTTCTTTATCATGTGTAGCACCAACACTATAAGCAATTTTATCTTTTATAAATAAAGTATATCTTGTATTATCAACTTTTTGTTTAAATAAATCTGTAGCAGTTGATGTTCGTTTTTTAGCATAATCAGCAAAACACACCACATTACTATTAACTGTAAAATAACCTATTGGTAATCCTTCTGCTTCACTATCTCTATTTGTATATGCTTGTGGAGCATTTCTATTTACATTATCTCTAATACCTAAATTACTTGTAAATCTTCTAGGTTGTTGTATGTAATTAGGATATTCATTTGAAGTTATATAATAACCAATTACTAATGGTGCTAAATTATCTCTTAAGTCTACTGTGTCATTATCAACTTCACTTGTAGTAATACTACGATAATATCCTAGACGATATTTTGCATCATAAGTATTAGTTTTTTTATAATAATAATCATCAGGTTGAATATTAGTATATGTAGCAACTTTATTATTACCTCGACTAACACCTTTAAATTCTATTGTTTGAGGATTACCTGCACCAACTTCATTAATAAATGCTCTTTCAACACTTATTTTATCACCTACATCTAATCTTAATGTTTGTTGTAAGGTATTTGTAAAGACCGCAGGATTTTCATTATTATTTGTTCTTGATTCAACAGAAGCCAATCTGTTGCAATTTAATATTGTAGTTTCAATATATTCACTCATATAATATAATATATATTATATAAATTTTTGATAAAAAGATTTTAAATAAAAGAATTTATTTTAATTTTTAATTTTTTGATTTTCTAAAAGTAAAATATATCTATCTTTATGTTTTTCTTTAAAACCATCAATATTATCATTTTTTAAATAATAATTATATAATGATTTTGCCTTTACAATATCTTTATTTTTTTGATAATTTTCCTTTTTCATATCACGTCCTTTTTGCTCATAATGTTTCTTTGAGTTCTCACGATTCTTAAGTTTAAACTCCTCTTTTGTTTTAGTTACATTATGATAATATTTTTTTTCATTTAATCTTTTATTTTTATATTTTTGGATTAATTTCATAATTTCTTCATTTGTAAGTTCATCATCTTTAAAATCCATTTTCTATATAATAATATAGATAATAATATTTTTAAATAGTTAATTATTTAATATTTTAATATGTTCATATAATTTTTCATTTTCATTTACTAAATCTCTGATTTGTTTTGATTGTTTTGAATTAATTTGAACTTGAATTTCACCAAAATGTTTTAATTGTTTTATTTGAGTTTTTAAATTTTCAATTTCATTTTCAAATCCACATATAACATCTTCATAATCTATCTTCAATTCTAATCCGTGTCTCGGCATTCCTATATACTTATATTAATTAAATTTTTATATAATTATTTTCTAGATGGTCTGATATGAAAACAAATAATAGTTTTTCCACTTAAAGCAGTGCATAATGTTTCATTATCATAAACAATATCAACATCAAAACTATTAATTAATATTTCTTCAGGATTATTTAATGCTAAATAAGTTTTTTCATGAGGTTCAAAATATAATCCACCTGTCTCATTACCACTATTATCAAAACGTGGTAAATGTGCTACAATCTTTGAAAGAGTTCCCTTTTTAGCATTCATAGTATTTTGAGTAAAATTATTTAATCTAATAAATAATGATACATTTGATATTAATTTTGGAACACTAACAGATTCAACAACATTAAGAACATTGGAACCACCTGTCGCATTCGCTGATACAGGAACACCTTCAAAACCTAATGTTCTAGATGTATTAGCATTAGCAGTAATTACTTCACCATATTCTTCACTTTGTGCCGTAATAATAATATTATCATAATCAGCCATACCTCCTGAACCATTAAGTAATTTAGGTGCTAGTAAACCATTTCCTAATGTTCCTGAAACAGTTCTATTAAAATTATTCCAATCTCTCATCTCTACTTCTTGACAATATCTAGTAAGTTGATTAAATTGTGAATAACCCCACCAATCATAAGAGAAATATCCTGTATCAGTATATGAAGGATAATTTGTGTAATGTTGAATACTTTCAAGTTTAATTGAACCTGCACCTGTTCCTCCACTAATAGCACACACAGGATACATTGCCCATTTAGGAGCACCTACAGGATTTAAACATTCATTCTTCACAGCACCTGCTGCTCGTGCCGTTGTATAATCTACAAGGAATTGAGTTGCCGCCTTATTATCAATTAAATCAATACGTAATTCTTCATTAGTTAATGTAAATTTAACTTTTTCATAATTACTACCATTTGTAGCATAATCATAAGCACCAGTAAAACTAGCATTTGTTTCCCAATATTTGACCTCATTCATCATAATTCCTGATTTAGATCCTGCGGCAGTTCGTGACCCTGATTGATATACACGAAGCACACCTTTTACAATCATAATACATATATCAGCATATTGAAATTGTCCACGATGAATCAATGGATTTCTAATGTTAGGACCAACATTAAAATCAAAATAATTAGGAAGATAATCATAATCATCACCTCCACCAAATTCACGTCTAATATTAATACGTGATAAACCAGCCATGAACTGAGAACCAGCATTTTTAAATTCAAATAAACATTCTCCAGCATTTTGAGATATAGGATATTCACGATTCTGAGCATAAAAACCATTTATATCACTAGCAGTAATAGTACCTGCTACCTGTGTAAAATTATAATTATTATTAAGTGATATATCAGTAAATTGAATATCTGAAGCATTTCTAGTAGTTTTTGCTGTCTGTTGAGTGAAATCAAATTTAAATCCACCAAAAGAACCAGTAGAAGCATTTATTAATGGATTCACTTTAATTGAAGCTGTATTTGAACCATTTATTAAAGTAGGATGAAATGCTGCTTTAGATAATCCTTGTTCAACTTCTGTTGCTAAATCATCAACGTTCTTCTCTGTTTTCCCTCCTGCACGGAAAGCATTGCCTGCACCTATGACGGCGGGAAATGCTTGAGTTGTTGAATATGATAAATCAGGAATAGCAGCATCTGAGTCAATACGAGCACCAAAATAATGATTAAATCCACTATTTGCTCTATCTAATACAAATAATCCATTTTTATTTATTTTAGCACTCTGTAGTGCTATTTCTGAATTAGGTGGTATTCTCATAGTGTTAAGCAGTCTATTCTGATAGGAATAAGGTTTGAAAGCATTTGATGTATCAGGTCTATCTTCCAATATTTCGTTGGATGTAATTACTAAACTCATTATATATTATATTATCTTTTTTTTTTATTAAAAAATCTTTAAAAAAAAAAAATTATTTAAATTATAATGCCAAAAAAATATAAATCAATTAATGTAAAACCTACTAATAATCCTGATAAAATACAAATAGATATTCCTAGTATTTTAAATACAGAAAAAAAGACAGATAAAATGGAAGATATTTTTGAAGGATATCAAAAATCTAATAAAAAAGTTATTAAAAAAAAGAAATCAAAATAGGATTTTTAAAAATCCTTACCAAAACATAATATATAATAATTTTGTTATTTTGGATTTACTCATCATCACTTAAATCATCTAAATCAAGTTCATTATCTTCATCACTAGTATTAAATGTAAATCTTTTCAAATAATCTATAATTAAATGTTTTCTAAATAAAACAATTCTATTACCATTATATTTAACATCAAATTTAATTCCTGTTACATCTTCCATTTGTTTCTTAAATGATTGAGATTTAAATTGTCCATATTTCAATAAATGATTATCTTGAGCCCAATTATCATATTTTCCATATAAATCTTTTGCTTTCATAAAATATCCTTTTACTTTACCATTAGATTCTAATATATCAAAACCACATTTATTAGGTTCTCCATCAACAAAAGCTTCTCTCAAAAATCTAATATGATGAGGAATAGCAGATGATACTGCACTAATATATGAATCAGTCATTGGTCTATCATTTTGAGCATCCCATTCAGAAATATCACGTCTTAATAAATAAGTATATAGACAATTTAATTTAAATTTATCTTTCAAAATGTTTTCATGAATATTATTATAAAATACTTTAGGTTTTGGTTGTCCTGTTTTGACCATAACAAATCTTCTTTCATCATACATAAATTGAACAGGTGAAGTATTATTAGAACAAAATATAATAGGAGCTAAATTTTTCTGATTATATGGATTAACGTATTTCTCATTAATTGTATTATATGCTCTTGTAATATGGTCTTTAATTAATTCCTTGTAATCAATTCCATCTTTACCTTCTGTTTCATTAAATTGAACTAATAATTTATTTTTTAATTGACTATTAAAACCATCTTTAGGAAGAATATCTTCAACCTTTGCACCACGATAAACATAATCATTACTAACACCAATCATTCCTTTAATAATATCAATTAATGTATCTTTACCTGAGCCTGACGAACCCCTTAATATTAATGCTACTTGAGAATTTTTAAAAGGTCTTTGAAAAAAATCACCTAAATAATCTAATAGATACTCATAAGTTTCTTGATGTTTATCTGAAATAACATCAAATAAAAATTCTCTAAACCATTCAATTTCTTTTTCAAGTTCTTCATTACTAATATCTTTAATGTCATCAACTTCAAATGGTTCAAATATATTAAATATATTCTTAGGTGTTGTATCTTTATCTTTAGTTACATATGGATTAAAAGCAAAATCATCATATTCTTTTCTTTTAGGATCTTCTAACCAAGCATCAAAGAATTTTTGTTTCTTACCTTCATCGTTTACAATAATTTTATTTTTAAGAATGCTATACATATCTTTTTCTGTATAAAATTTATTTATTAATTTACCTTCATTATCTGTCTGCTTTTCAAGAAATACAAGAGGTTTAGATTTAATTAAACAATGTGTTTTCTCAAACCATTCTTTTATTGTATAATAATCCTGACTATCAAACTCATCAAAATCAGTCATTTGAGTATCACTTATATTTTCTTTATAATCCCATTGAATAATTCCATCTTCTTCAAGTAAATAATCATATTTCTTTTTATCTTTTTTAATAAACATAAAACCATCAAACATAGGAACACAAATATCTGATTTCATAACTGATTGAATAATTTCATTTTCTTTAATACAAAATAATTTATTTATCTTTGAAGATATAGGATTTTTTTCATTATCGGTTTTAATTTCATATGTTTTTACATAATCAGTATATCTAATTAAACATTTGAATATTTCCATTTTCTCTTTATGAAAATCAATCAAAAATTTATTCTTTGTATAGAATCCTGTTTTATCTCTTAGATTTGTTGAAATCTTATCAGAGTTCAAACAGACAAGCATTTGTGTTTTATCAAAACCTTCTTTATCTAATACATCATTTCTCTGCTTACAATATTTTTCAAGCATATCATATTCTAATTGATGTTCATGATTTTTATTATATTCTAATACCAATTTATATAAAATATTTGGATGACAATTTTTAATGTCAATATCAAGTAAATAATCACCAGTTAAAAACTTTCTTAAATTTCCTTGTAAGGATTGAACACCAAAACCATTCACAAATATTCTTCCATTCTTTCCATTTGAATATCTATATTTACGATTGATTAATGCATAATCTTTATCATCAATTTTATTTCTAATAACTTCACCACAAAATTTTCTAACAAGATTATAAAACGTTTTTAATTTATAAGACCTTCCATTTTCATCAACTTCTGAATCTTTCCAAAAATGAAACTTAAAATCCTCTAATGTTAAATTATAAATATATTTTGCTTTAGTAACATTTACAATATCAGTAAAATCATATTTGTAGTCCATATATTTATCCCCCATTTTATTTTTAATATTAAATATAAAATCTTCTTTAAATACTTTTTTTCTATCCATTATATATTATATATAGAAAATAATTTTAAATTAATTAAAATAAAAAATCATTTTTTCTATAAATTAAATTTTTAAAATGAGAAAATAATGATACTTTTTCTCAAAAATGTATCCAAAAAGATACTTTTTTATAAATAATTTAACTTTATTCTTAAAATACCATATAAAGAAGTAGGAATTTTAAAATTCCTGTAACTTTAAGTGCTAAAAGTGGTAAAAAGATACATTTTTAAGAAAAAGTCTCATTTTTGGATACATTTTTGGATACATTTTTATGAAAAAGTCTCATTTCTAGAATATTTTCTCTATATATAATATTTTGAATATAGAAAAAAATTGATTTAAAAATTTAATTAATATAATTTATATATAATGGGTTTTATTTATTTGATACAATTAGCAAAACATAAAAATATTAATGTTTATAAAGTTGGAATGACAGAACAACTTAAACTTAAAGATAGATTAAATGGTTATGGTAAATTAGGTATTGATTATTTTGTTGAATACTTTATGAAAGTTAATGGTTCTAAAAATATAGAAGAAAAGATTCTTGAAATATTTAATGAACATTTTTTATTATATGAAGGTAGAGAATGGTTTATGGGTAACTCTAATGAAATGATTAATATAATTAAAGAAAACAGAACAAAATCAGAACCACATCCAAATGATATCAAATGTATGAAAAGAGTATTATCACTTAAAAAATATTATGAAAATGAAAGTGATAAAGTATGGGGTGAAAAATCATATAATTGGTGGGAGGGTAATCATTATCATAAATCATTTCATGAAGATTTTACAGAAGCAGTAAAAGAAGCTTTAGATGGATATGATTTTTTAGTATACACGGGTGAAGGTGATTGGGCACTTAACACTGCTGCATTAAAATATAGATTAGATGGTTATGATGAAATTAAAGAACTATAAATATATTAATCTTCTATGAATGTAAAACTATTAAATCTTTTTATTTGATTCTCAATCTTTGAATGATTATATCCAATATAATACATTGTAATATTAAACATTACAAATCCTAAATTTAATTTTAAATTATTCATATATAATATATGGATATAATTATTTAATTAAGAGCATAATAACAATCATCTAATTCATCCGCTAAATCGTGTAAATTTAATAACATCATGTAAGACATTCCTATTGCTTCAAAATCTTCATTATCTTCAACAATATCTTCAAAATCAAAATTACACCATAAACTATCACATATATCATTTATTTCTTCAATAACATCATTATATAAATTTTTCCTAATATGATATTGTTGTAATTCTAATAATGTATCTTTAAAACATTCTTTATAAATTTTAATTAATATTTCTTCAGGTAAAATATTTAATCTACTCATATATTATTTACATAGGAAATTTTACTTTATATTTTTTTGTAATTGATGCATCAACTTTTCTAGCAGGTCCTCCTAACAGATATGAGTATAACCTCGCATATTTCCAACTATTCGGTGATTGTAATGGTCTTGAACCTGAACTGAAATATGCTCCTTCGCCTTTCTTTAGAACTTCTTTAATTGCAGCCTCAGGAACTCCTGTTACTTTACTAATATTCTTAGGTGTTCTTTTTCCTAATTTATCAACTTCTTTTCCAAATTTTTCATTAAACATTTTAGTCCATTTTGATTGTTTTGATTTAAAAGATGTTTTAGGTCTAAATGTTCCTTCAAATATTGATCTAATTTGTTTAGTTCTATCATAACCTTTTAATCCTTCAACATATGTTTTAGGAACCATTCTTGATTCTCCTTTATAAGTTATCTTAACTTTATCTGACATTATAAACTTTTTAGATATTTTTTTTTTAATTATATTTTTTTAAAAAAGTTAAATTTTAAAATATACGTTATATTTATTTTATTTTTTTTCTATACTATAAATATAGGAATGGAGAAAATATTGATAAAAAGAGAATATGCTAGAAATCGTTATAATGAAAAATATAAACATCAAGAGAAATATAAGAAAAATCAAATTATATCTAATTGGAGAAATAGAGGAGTTGTAGGAGATTATGATTTATTATATAAATTTTATACATTAACTACACATTGTCAAAAATGTAATATTGTTTTTTCAAATGATTCAAGAAGCACTAAAAAATGTTTAGACCATTGTCATAATACAGGAGAGTTTAGACATATATTATGTCATTCTTGTAATGTTAAAGATCTCAATAGAGTAAAACATATTAATAATAAATCAGGATATAGCAATATATCTTGGGATAATACACATAAAAAATGGATTTATATGAAACATATTAATAATAAACATATTAGAAGATATAGGAAAACATTATATGAAGCATTAGCAATTAAATTTGCTCATATGATGATTTATAATTTTAAAAAGAAATAATATAATTTGCTTTTGTAAATTTAAATTTTATTTTTGATTCCTTTTTTAAATATTTCTTTTTATGTAATTCTATCATCAAATCTTTTGAGATAATAGGATTTACATTATTGATACAATATGGACTTATATTGTATAATTTACAAGCACGGCGTACAGAAGATATATCACCATATTGACAGATACTTATTATATCATTATAAGGTTCATTTATATTATCATAAATTTTAAATGAATATTTATTTTTTGACCATTCTATTATCTTTTGTGCAATACACATTATTTCTTGTTTTTTCCTTTCATTATATTTTTGTCTAGTAGTTGGTTTTTTTAAATATTCAATTAATTCTGTTGGATTTTTAATGTAATCATTAAATTTACAATCTCTTATTTTTGATTCTAATGATTCAATAATTTCATGTTTAGTCAAATTTTTATCCAAATCAATTTCCAAATTTTTAAAACAATTAATAATATCTTTTTTAGAATGTGATTTATTTACAAAAAACATATAATATATATTATATTTTTTTTATTTATAATTAATCTTCTTGTTCTTTTTTAACATAAACAGCTTGTTGTGTTGCTACACTATTTCCCATCATCTTAGCATCTTTTTCCATATCTTCTTTTACTTTAGAATATTTACTTGATAAATAGATTTTGCGTAAAAGGGTTGTTGATATTTTTTTTCCTAAATATTTTTCACTATATTTTAATAATGTTTTTGATAATTCAATTCTAGTCAATGGTTTTCCTGTTGATGTTTTAAATAATACACCCATTCCATTAATCTTCAAATAATATCTCAATATTTTCTTTAATGTTTTATCTTCAATAGGTAAATCTAACTCATCATATTTTTTAGATGTTTTATATTTATTTAATACAAAAAACATTCCATTTTTTTCAATCACTAAATAATTATTATCTTTTTTAGTTTCAGCACTCAATTTATTATATGCTCTTTTAGTTATTGCCTCCATTCCTGCCACATCATTTCTCATTGGCATTCTAGCATATATATTAAATAATACATATGCTTGTAATAATAACTTTTCTTTTTTAGTTATATCTTCTTTAGATTTCTTTTTTATTGGTTTTAGATCCTCAGCCATTTTATTTATCATTTGAAATATCTCTTCTGTTGTAGCAAAATTTTTACTTTGTTTATCACTAATAATTCCAGTTTTATTTTCCTCAACATATTTGTCATTTAGTTCATCTCTTTTTTCTCCATATTCTTTTATTAAATCATCCATTTTTTCATCTTTATTTATAGCATTTAATAATACAATTATTGCATTCAAAAAATTTCTTTGAGATAAATAATGTAAATCTTTTAATTTATCCATTACATCATTTGGTTTATTTATAAAATCAAAATCTTCTGAATCAAATTTTTTTTTTAATTGATTTAAATTTTTGATATATTGATTTATAGTATTTGGTTTAATATTTGGTCTAGATTTTTGAATATCTTCTTCAAGATTATTTGTATCAATTTTCATTATTATATAATAATAATAGATTTTTTTTTATTTAATTAAATTTAATTATATAAGTTCCTCCATTAAATTTAACATCTCCTTTTTTCAATCTATCATCATATCTATCATTACTTTTTTTTAATAATTTATCTCTATTTTTTAAATAGTATAATTTTCTATACATTTTTTTATTTGTATATTTATAATAATTTAATAAATATTCTTCAATATTTGTCATATATAAACTTTTTATAAAAAAGTTTTAAAAAAAAAATTTATTAAAAAGATTTAAATTAAAAAGATTTAAGCAAAATAGCACGCCACTTTTCCATCCTTAATCGTCATTACTTTAAGCATTTCTAAGTAGACACGAAGAGTATAGGTCTGTGCAGCAAGTCCAGCATTCTTATATATTAAATCCATACCTTTACTGTTTACCCTTTGACCCTTATTTGGTTTAATAGCAGCCCATTTAAACAGACCACCAAGACCAGCAGTAGCATCATTCTGTGCGTGTCCTTCAAAAGTTCCAGTAGTTAAAGAACTTACACCGCTTGTCTGCCATTGGTCTTTTGAAACCATAGGAACCATACCTTCAGCGTGTTGAGTAGTATGGAAGATAAGTGCTTGATTATTTCTATCAGTGTTGAACTCAAATAAATCATTATATAGAAGATTAATAGCAAGATTCTCAGCAACAGCATTATCTTTACCAGTAACACCATTAAGTAGAGATACAGGTGTGAAGTTAGCATTGCTCTGTAATCCAAAAATTACTTTAGATACTAAGCGACCATTTCCACCAATAGGGAATGTAAGATTGGAGAAGGCAGTTTGAGGACCAGTTCTTTTAGCAAGACGATAATCCATGTACTGAAAAGTGAGTTCACGATTCTGTTCAGCATATTTCTGCATAACTTCAGGTTCATAGGTTATTGAATCATAAATAAGTTTAACTTCATCAGTATTAATATCATATGATACATCATTATCACCAGCATCACTATTAGCAACACACATACGACGAGAGAGTGCAGCACCAGTTAGAGCAGATACCTGAGGAGTAAAGGTAATATCAATGATAATCTCTTGGTCAATTAACTGGCAAGGTAACTGATTAAAGCGTAACATTGGCAGGAGGTCAGAGAGGAACACAGAATAAACAGGGGCATCAGCAATAGTCTGTGCACTTGTAGAATCATGGAGCATAAATGGAAGGAGCGAAAAAGCACCAGCAGTTGCCGCCTGTGCTTCATCTACAACAGGATTACGTCCAACATCTAAACCAATTTTAGATGCTTGGTTAGGGGTTCTAGCATCAGTTCCTTCATCATAAACAGGAGCATTATTTATACAACGTTGAGATAAGAATTGCTCACGTTCTTTATTGTTTTCATTAGTAACGAACTGCGATTGATATTGAGCAAAATGTGAATAATCATCAATAGAGCAAATACTTTGACCACCAATTAAAAGTTCTGTTTTTTGCACTAGATTATGAACACCAATATTTAATGGATAAAAAGCAGTTGAGGTAGTTTTAGGAGTAACTGCTAAGGTAATCTTACTATTTGAATGTAAGAATCCACCAACTCTTTGTAAAGTGAATCTGACTCTATTTTGACTTATTGTCGTAGCGTCTATGATATCACTTCGTAGAGATTGTCCATACTGAGCAGGAATTGCTCCAATTTTGATAAGGTCAGGAATTCTATCACCAGTAACTTCATCATCTTTAATGTCTGTCATTATATAATATTATATATATAATAATTTTAAAAAATAAATAAATTAAAAATTTAATTTATTGAAAAAAGAATATAATATTTTTGATAAAACTTTTTCCTAAAAAGTTTATTTACATAATAACCTGAACACCCATCTCAGCATCCCAAGCTACAGAAACTTTAGATTTAATAAATAGATAAGCACTATTAGGATTTCCATCATTCAAATCGTTGGTCATCTGAATAGAAAACTGAGCATTTTGGAAATTGACACCTTCTGAGTCAAGCATATCATAAAGTTGTCCTACACCATAACACGTACCTGAGTCAGGAGCGAAACGATAACCACCTTCACTCTGAATGTCAGAAGATACAAAACTTCTATTAGAATTCATTGGAGACATAGAAGTTCTAGTGTGATGTTTTTCAGGAATAATAGAATGTAAGAAATCCTTTACAACCTGAGGATCGGCAACATTCGTAAGATTAGAATCACTACGAACACTTGAAACTTCAAAACTTTTTGGAAAGCGTTCACCGTTACGTAAGAAGGAAATGGTCTGCAGATTAGCAGCACCTCCTCCTCCTGTGGTTGGTGGTCCTCCAGTAGTTCCAACAGTAGGCATGTATGTTAGGAAACCATCCTGAGCAAGATTATTAATAAAATTGCTAGGAACAAAATTGACAAATGCAGCGAGAACCTTAGATAATCCTAGATTATAGTTGATAATGCTGTTGGTTGATTCGAGAGTTGAGAAATACGATGTAATAGAGTTGAACGATAATATGCCTTTATCAGGAGTTGGAACATTGTATTCTACTTCACAATTTAATTCTAATCCACTTAGTTCATAAAAACAATTAGCAATATTAGTAGTATTACCATTGGAAGAATAGAAAACCTGAGCATCAGGTGCTAAATGAATTTCAATTTCTAGAGGAACTTTTGATAGAGGTAATTTAGTTCCTCCTAGTGTGAGTCCTGAAACTAGTGGAATACAGAAAGGAGATGCACGAGTATTACGAATAACAGATTTAGTAAATGAATCATAGTTAGGATGAACAAGGGCAGTCTCCATAAGGTGTCCAGCATAATCTCCATTGACAGAAGCCATTATTGGAAGGAATGAACTCATGAAACGTCCTGTGTGACGAAGGTGTTCTATAACCTGTTTAGTCTCAGCGTGACGAAAAACTAATTGGTCAATTACAGAATAAATTCCTAGTTTGTGAGAACCACGAAGTTCAGCAGCATCAGCAGCAGTTGGACGGTCACCGCTTACAGAACCATCTGCACTTCTCCATATATCTAAATCACCTGAAAGACGAAGAGTTGATAAATCAACAACACCATCCTGACGACCTAGAGTTATAGTTAAAATTGGATTACCACGAGCGTGTGATACACGTCCTGAAGCTGGAACATTATTCGGCAAAATAGATAGGTATTTCTTAGAAACACTCATTTATATAATTATATATAATATAATTATTTTTTTTGAAATTAAAAAAAAATTTATTCATAGAAAAGAAATTGTATAATTACCATAATTAAATTTAACATCAATGTTTTTATTATTTTTTGTATTATAAGATTTTGATAAAGGAAATTTTTCTTTATATTTATCACGTTGTAATTTTAATCTATGAGGTAAATAATGGGAGGACTCAGGATTATTCTTATGCTTGTGATAATAATAAAGTTGTCTTTCTTTTATCTTTTCTTTATTTTTTTCATAATAATTATTCATATTAATAATAATTATTTTTTTTTTAAAACTTTTTTTTATAAACTTACAACTACTGAATTTCCTTTCACAGTGATTCTTCTTAAGTGGAAGACGTAGCAGTAGAGAAGCTTATTGTGTGTTGGTGGAAGATCAACACCTGCAGCATCTTTTTCATTGTATAATAATTGTAATTGATTAGATTTATTATTGAGATTTGCTACACCATTATTAAGAGCATATGCTTTACCAATAAGGAAATTTCTATTGTAATCAACAAATGATGTTGGTTCAATACCCGCTTGTTTAAGTGCTTGTTCTAAAAATACAAGAGGTTGAGCAGCAATAGAAACACCTCTGTTTATTTTTGAAACAACACAAGGCTGACTAGGAGTCTGAACATCGTCAATTACCATCTGCCACGATGTGAGTCTATCTATGATTCCTACCTGACCACTTCTAATACTTCCAAGACGTCCATCCATTGTAGTTACTTCTTCTGCATAAACAGCACTAAGACCACCAATTAAATCAGCACTATCTAGAACCTTAGCGTCACTTGCCATAACAATTAGAGATTTAGCACGAGTATTAGAAACATCTAAATTAATAGTAGCATTTCTATTAGACGATAAAAGTGAATGTTTATAATTAGTTACACTAGGAATATCTATTTCAATAGAACCACCGCTTCTAATCTTAGACATCATTCCACTTTCATATCGTGGGTCAACCGTTACCTGCTGAACAACCATTTCAAGATTTGAGATATCAACTTTAACAGGGAAAGAAGTTTTCTTAGCAATAAGTTGAGTT
>JAAHTH010001152.1_pt3 | contig 17730 bp, 11 predicted proteins | sample 6116091 | NCBI WGS metagenome assembly JAAHTH01 (sample SAMN13939990, study PRJNA603662) | sponge metagenome | isolation source: marine sponge | host: Mycale hentscheli | place: New Zealand | collected 2006 | reverse complement strand
CTGGCGCCCCGTGATAACGCACGATCCCGTACGGAAGCATGGCGAAGGGGTGCGGAGCGTTTCGGAAATACTTTCCCGCTCCCTCCACGCGAATGCTACCGCGACGATTGGCGTGATCCACGAACACGAGTTCGCCGCGATAAGAGTGCGCCTTTTCGAGCGGCGGAAACTCCCCGGCCACAGGGCGGAATACCTCGTCCTGGGCACTAGAAGTGATTGCGAGCAGGGACATACCGAGGTAGAGCATAGCGACCCGGCAGGTAAATTTCAGTTGTGCCATCGTTCGATTTCTGAAGATCAGTATTTCGGGAAGATGTCGGGGGTCGGAAAACGATCCTCGGGGCTGTTGTTGAACAGGTATTCCTCCCTTGGTATCTGCATCTTCGGCCAACCTTCTGGTCGGACACGAACGACTCTGCCGGGGCGGATCCCTTCGATGATCAGGTCGGTCTCGAACCGGATTCGGATACCGCTGCTGCCGAAGGGAATTTCTCCGGTTGCCTGGGTGACATCCAGAATTTTACCTGTGGAAGCCATGTGGCCGGGGCCATAGTGACCAGCTGCGTGTTTCAACGTATTCTCAGCTCCATTGATTTGTGCCCCAACGCCCTCCCGGAAATCGTTGTAAAGCGAGGAATCCATGCCACCGAAGAGCGTTGCGGTAACGGTCGCACGGCCGAACTTGCCATACTCGACGGCATCTATCCTGGCGGGCATCCATCGACTGCGGATAAAGGATTTGTGCGTCTCAGTCTGAAATTGTGCCGCCTGCTGGATAGCTACATCGTCCATCCAAATGTCCGAGATATGGAATTGGGTGAACGCACCACTCAATCCATCACCAGCTGCAGGCTTCCAGGTGATCCCAAGCAGGACGACCTGCCCATCGAGTTGTTTCTTGCCGCTGGCGGGCCACACTTCTTCTGCAATCAGATCTGCGACTCGAACGCGCTCGCGACCGCGCCAGAGACGAGTCGCAGCATCAAAGGTCAACTCTTCTTCCGTGACCTTGCCGTCTCCTCCGTCAATCGGTTCGCGGCTGGCAATGATTTTCCCCGCGTTGTTTTTTAGTTCCACTTCTTTCAGCTTCCAGACCTTTCCCGCGTGCAGGCAGTGACTAGGTTCATCTTCAAGCAGGAGCACATGATTCTCGGCGGGTGCGGTACCTGTTCCACGATAATGCCCGACATCTTTCGCCTTGTTGTCGACCGGCAATACCGGCACAGCGGAAAGCTTCGGGTCAGGCGGGAGAAAGGCTCGAACATGCATCACAGTCCCGAGCGGAATGTCGCGCAAATCTGCCGGGGCTCCGTGATAACGGATGACACCGTAAGGAAGCATGGCGAACGGCTGTGGGTCGTTTCGGTAGAACTTGCCCGTTCCTGCAACACGAACGCTGCCGCGGCGGTTGGCATGATCCACAAACACCAGTTCCCCCCGGTACGAGTGCGACTTTTCAAGCGACGGGAATTGTCCCACTTCGGGTCGGAAGGGCTCGTCGGCGAAGCTGACAGAAGTACCAAAAAGAAACAGAGAAAATGTGAGGCAGGACACCACCCATGGTAGCGGTACTCTGAAAACCCAACGGGATAGCGAGGGACGAGACACACCCACCACGCCAGCATCAAATCCCTCGCTGACGCTTCGGGTTTCCCTTATCAGTCCTTTCATACCTCGATCACCTTGTTACTATCGCCAAACGAATCGGTTTCCACCCCCATCCGTTGGGCCATCAGAAGCAGCAAATTGCTCATGTGGGCATCCGGATTTGCGGGGCGGCTGCAAAGTCCGTAGTGCTCCCCGGGCTTGTCGAGTTGATAACCGTCAAAGTGCCCCTGATTGAAGTCGAGATGGCGACCGTGCTTCACACCGAGGTCCGAACCGCCGGCGAACACCAGCGGAAGATTGGCGTTGCCATGACTGTGGCCATACGACATGCCACTACCAAACAGCGCCATCGTTGATCCCAACAGCGGCTTTCCATTGACGTCCTTGGTCTCTTCAAGTCTTGATAGGAAATAGCCGAATTGCTCGATAGCGAACGTATCGTAATTCGTGAGCTTTTCGATGTAGCCTTCATCACCGCCGTGATGACTCAGTTGGTGGCGCGACTCGGTGATACCGATTTCCGGAATAGCAAAGGCGTCTCCCTCGCCACCCAGACTGAACGTGGCCACTCGCGTGACGTCCGTCTGGAAAGCGAGCACCATGAGGTCATAGACCGTACGGAAATAGTCGCCCGCTTGGGTCTTTGCAATGTCCCGATTGGTGCGTTTACGATCGGCAGCGGAAATTTCAGGCAGCGGTGTATCGAGCCACCTATCGGCCCGTCGCGTGCGAATTTCTGCTTCGCGAACGGAGGTGAGGTATTGATCGAGGCGCCCTTTGTCGGCCGCTCCGATCTTCTGCTCAAGCCGACGCACTTCCGCTAGGTTGTCATCAAGGACGCTGGCTTTGCGACGCAGGGCCCTCCGCTGAGCGGCGATACCGCCTTTGGGTTCCTCGAACAGAGACGCAAAGATCTGACTGCAACGACGCATCGCGGGAAGCTGTACGCCGTCCGCCGTCCAGGCCAGTGAACCCTGTGTCAGGGCAATCTCCATCGAAGGATAACGCGTGTGCTGCGCCGTCACTTCGGCCATCTTCTGATCCACAGAAATGGTATTGCGTTCCGAAGCGCCGATCTTTCCGCCGGTCAGCCAGATGTTGATGCAATTGTGGTGGTGTCCAAGGCTTCCCGGATGATGCAAGCCGCTCACAGGAGTGACTACCTCGCGATACTTCTCAAGAGGCTTGAGTGAACGCGAAAATTCATAATCTTTCCCCGGCGTGGTGATCTGATAGTTCAGAGAATGCACGCCGTTGGCGAGGTAGACAAAAGCACTCCGCCGAGGAGTTTGCGTTTGCTGCTCTGCCGCATTGAGTGGAATCATGCACTCCAGGAATGGAAGCGAGATGCAGGTGCCCATCGCACGAAGGGCATGACGGCGGTCGATCAACCACGATTGGGTCCGAATATTACTCATTCTGACTTTCCTTCGTTTATGTTTTTTGGAGTAGCGAAAGCAACTTGCTGTCGCTCACCGTTTTCGGATCAGGTCGGAAAGGGCCACGGCACGCACGATGTCCTTCACCCTGTATTGGTTCTTCTTCGCTTCTTCTTGAATCGACTTCAGATCGTCACGGTCATCCACAGTGAGCACACGCCGGAGGGCGTAGGTGCAAAGGTGTTCGATGAAGGCTCGCGCGATTCTATCACGGTCCTCAAGCAGCAGCTGCTTGAACTCCACCGAACCGGTGAACGGACGGCCGTTGGGCATGACTCCGGAGGCATCGACCAGTGGATCCTCGCCCACACCTGTGGCAACTCGCTCACGAGTGCGCCACTGACCGATGGCATCGTACTGGTCAAATGCCAGTCCTAGCGGATCAATGTTACGATGACAGGCTGCACAACTCGCGTTCGTAGCATGTGCTTCAATTCTCTGGCGGATGGTGATCTTGGTTCCCTTGGGCGGAATGGGCTCGATCGGATCCACATTGGCCGGAGGTGCCGGCGGCGTCCTGTTGAAAATCGCTTCGCTGAGCCAGACGCCGCGATGAACCGGGCGATGACGTGTTCCGTCAGAAGTCAGCCCGAGCACCGCGCCCATCGTGAGCAGCCCGCCACGATGGTCCTCAGGCCTAAGCGATACACGTTCAAAACCACCTGTCTCCGGTTCCGCCAGTCCGTAGAAATCGCACAGTCGAGCGTTGGCCATCGTCCAGTCAGAAGCAAGGAAGCTATCGATCGGCAAGTTCTTTGTGAGCATCTCGCGAAAATACTCAACCGGTTCCCGTCGCATACTCGTCTCAAGCCAGTCATCGTAGGCGGCGTAGAGTTTTTTATCCGGAGGAAACATTCCGACTCGGTGAAGTTGGAGCCACTGTCGCGAGAAGTCGTCGATAAAGCGGTTGATCCGGTCGTCTGTCAGCATCCGGTCCACTTCTTTCTTCAAGCTATCGCTGTTCAAGACGCCGCTGGTCGCTGCAGTGAAGAGAGCATCGTCTGGCATCGAACTCCAGAGGAAATACGAAAGCCGCGAGGCAAGCTCCCAGTCGATCAGCCGATCACGGGTTTCGGGCTCGCCCTCGACGAGATAGATGAAGTTTCTGGAGGTCAGTATGCTCTGCAGCGCGATTCGATAAGCAGCGGTTGCTTTCTCACCCGACTCGCGTTCAACGCGGTAAGTTTCCAGATAGCCCTTCAACTCTTCCTTCTTCACTGGTCGCCGCCAGGCACGTTCGGCGAACCGCCTGAGATGCTCTGCGACCACTTCGGGAGTCGCATCGTCTGATGGCAGCACACCATCACGCTGGGATTTCTCCGCCTCCGTGACCAGCGGCCCCTCCCATTCGATCCAATCGAGGATCACTGTTGAGAAGATGCCGTTGCCTTCGCCATCGAACATCTGCGGAGCATTGGGGTTGAGCAGCAGGGTCTTACTGCTGTGTGTGAAGATGTACCCACCTCGACTGGCGAGTGCATTGCGGAAGGCAGCACCGCCCCGTCTGTCCACAACATCAGTGGCCACCACGGCGAAATGTAACTGGGTTGGCATCTCGAGGAACACCTCAAACTCATAAATCTGCGGACTGTCTTCGGATGCCGTGATGTCAAATTCAATGAGTCCGTCAACCGTCTCCTCACTGGTCTGCTTGCCGATGCTCAAGTGTGCCGGTTGGCCGCCGGGTGGACGGATACCACTGGCCTGCAGACGGAGCTTGTAGAGCCCGCTGTGCTCCGGGCCCGTCCGTCCCAGCCAGTTAGAGGACAACGCGGTCTGAACTCGACCGGGAAACAGCAGATACCGTAGTGGCCGTTTGATACCGAACCGATCCAGTGCCTCCTGCTGACTCTTCCCGCCGCCGTAACGCAAATCCGCCGCAGTCTTGCGAATCTTACGGGCCTCGCTGGACTCAGCTGGAAAGGCGCGGTCAAGCACAATATCTGCCGCGCGGTAATAGCGATCCACATGGGAAGGAGAGAGCGCAAGCTGCGCCCCAATGCGTTCATAACCATGCCACAACGTGTCCTCGTTCAGCTCCCCGGGCTTGGCCGGATCGTATCGGACGCCTAACAGATCATAAACCGTGTTCTGGTACTCCTTGCGGCTTAAACGATAATGCGACACCGCAGGCCGCGCAGCCATCCGCGTCGCTCGCCCCTCCTTAAGCAATGAGTCGAGCTTGGTGACGAATGCCGCGATCTCGTCTTGAGTGGGCTGCAATTCGTCTTCCGGCGGCATCTCGCCGCTATTGATCTTATCGAGCGCCTCTGCCCAGTGGTGACTGTCCAAACCAGACTTGAAATCACGAGATAGCAGGTCAAACCGAATATCGCCTTTCTCTTCTTCAGGACCATGACAAGCGATGCAATGCTTCTCTAAAAAAGCCTCGAAGGGTGCCGCAGCGTAAACCGATTTCATTTTGAAATGAAACGCGAACAGCGCGACAAACACAAAGGAGATAGCAGGCAATCCGCTAAATCGGAAACGTCCGCCCCTGACTTGGTGGCGAGGTGAATAACCTGAAGCTTCCATTGAGTTATTGAACATCGATCCTTACATCTGTCTTCAAAAGAACGCAAACCGGAAGGCAAGACGCTGACAACGGGCAATCAATCAGCCATCACGCCATTGCATTGAGATCCCCCTCACATTCCGTCATCACTGCACTCGGGTCCCAATCCAACACCCGTCGAATTCCTATTGTAGTCAATCATTGATGAGCTTTCACTCACTGGGTGCTTCGATTAACCCAACCTACCCCTCCGTCCTTGTACCCGTGGCCAATTGGATTTCCATCACTCAACACGTTAATCTGTCTCGCTGTGCCGCGATCGCAAGCGAGTTCCAACTTGCATGGCCGGGCCCCAGAAAGACGCATCATGCAATTTTCCTGGTACGTCCGACTGAATTGGGACGAAGGAAAATCATCCCGTGAACATAAAACAAGCCAATTTGATCACCGACATCCATGCGTCCGTAATGCACTTTAATGCCACGCAAAAAATTTCGTTGATGAGATTAACGCTATTTTTATCAGTGCTCTTTGTACCCAACGTTACGATGGGACAAACTTCTCTTGAGATCACGCCCACTGGAAACGAACCCGAGGGCTTCGTTCACGTGTTCAGCAAAAAAGTAGACGTGTTCGGGGTGACTATTTTCGCCACGCACGATACACCAGACAACAAATTGCTCCATGCTGCCAACGTACTGGCGCAATATCTTGACAATGATGCTGACGGAAATCCCGATAACAAACTTGTACTGAAAGCGTTGAGGAAACACCGTGGTGCGGTGGTGATGTTTGCTACAGAACGCGCTGCGATGCGAGTTGACATCCACCAGCACATCCCTGAGAGGGTTTGGGATCAGATGGTGTTGGTAGGACTCTTTGGTGAAGAAACACACCCCGGTGGGGCTGCGAATGGAATCTTTGACGCGACGTACGAGGAGGTGTTGCACCTGATCACGTCCGCCGGTTATGCCCGGGCTTATCCGCGTGTTTTTGGCGAAAAGCGTGGAACTCAAATTGCCAACGCGATGGACAAAGCGAGGGGAGGGTACTTCAACAAGGTGCCGGCGGCGTATCCCAGAAAAGCATGGTATACGTATTACGATCGGACGTGCGACTATCAGTGCCAGATTACTGAATACATTTATTGGGGCATCACATCCGTACTTGGTGCACAGGACTTTCCGAATCGCCTCGAAGAAATCTCTGAAGAGTGGAGATGGAATACTGCAGCAAAAGTGAAGAGTGGTGATCCAGACTTGTATGCACTGCTATCGGATCCCAAGTACTCATTTCCTACCAAACTACCGGATGGCAACTACAAGCCTCAAGTTACGAACAAATCAAGTTCACCCAACGATTGATTTCGTTGACCAAGATTTCATCCATCTTTCTACTTGTACGCATTGACTCCTGTTTGTCGAATTCTGTTTGCCAGACCCTGTTCCTCCTCCCCAATAAACATCACCAACTTGGGTAAATAGCAATGCTTTGCACAAGAGCCGCTCTCTGTTTCTTTTTAACTCTCGCAGCGACCACAGCGACTTACGCTCAATTTACCGATGCATCGGGAGACCTTGGTTTCAGCGGTGGGGGAAAGGCCGCTTTCGGTGACTACAACAACGACGGTTTTGTCGATCTGTATTCAGGAAAGTTGTGGAGAAATGAAAACGGAAAACGATTCGTGGAGGTCACAGACTCTGGCGTCGGAGGCGGAGAAGCAATTTGGGGTGACTATGACAACGATGGAAATCTTGACCTATTCACCTTCACGGGCGCAGGGGCACTTTACAAGAACAGGGGAGATGGAAAATTTGACCGAATCGAATTCCCTGAATTGCCAACAAAAAACTCACGCGGCGCCGTCTGGATCGACATCAACAACGACAGTTTGCTCGATTTGTATGTCGGAGGATATGAAATATGGCAGCAGACGGTTCACCCTGACGTGGTCTACATGAACAAGGGGCATGGAGTCTTCGAAGAGGTCTGGCGATCACCATCAAACTATTCAGCCAGAGGGGTTGCCGCTGCAGACTACAACGGAGATGGATTCGTAGACGTGTATGTTTCCAATTACCGTTTGCAACCCAATTTTCTCTGGAACAATAATCAGAAGAACGGATTCGAAGACGTCGCCGAACAAACAAAATCACACGGAATTCCCGACGCGGTAATCGAATACACCGGTGGAATCAAATACCCTATCTGCGGCCACACCATCGGTTCCTGTTTCGGTGACATGAATAACGATGGACTGATTGATCTCTTCGTTGGCAACTTCAGCCATCCACGTCCTGGACAAGACCACCCACAGTTTTTGCAAAATGGTGGGCCAAAGAAAGACTTTGTCTTTCAGGACCGATCGAAATCAGCCGGTTTAGCATGGCAGGAGTCCTACGCGTCACCCACCTTCGGTGACTTCAACAACGACGGCACTCAGGACTTTTTCTTTACGACAGTTTATGGTGTCGGGAGTGGCAATATTCATAATTACCCGGTCCTGTACCTAGGAAAAGGTGATTGGACCTTTGAAGACGTCACTGAAGCACAACAGGTAAGCAAACTGCCACCTACCTATCAAGCCGCCTGGGCCGACATCGATAACGATGGCGACCTGGATCTGTGCACCGCGGGGAAAATTTTCCGAAACGACAATCAACTGACTGGAAAATGGTTGAAGATATCATTGGCAGGAGATGGAAAAAAAGCCAACCGATCGGGGATCGGTGCCATCGTTCGAATTACAGTAGGCGACCAGATCATCACACGCCACATTGAAAGTGGAACCGGCGAGGGAAATCAAAATGACTTGACGCTGCATTTCGGATTCGGCGAATTGAAAGCTGACACCGTCACTGCTGAAGTGACTTGGCCGGGCAACTATAAGCAGATAGTTGATGGGCTGAAGTTAAACCAACGCCACACACTAAGGTTTGAATGAACAGCGCAATTGCCAACTACCAACACAAGCCCACCCCTGACTTCACGTTTGGTGCTGCTTTATCTACATTCATGACTCACCAATGGCGAGCAAAGCTGATTTCAATCTGCTCAAGTGGTCCGATCAAGAAGGAACATGCAGACCAGTATTGACTTCAACGCAAGCTCGCGCAGGGGACTCCAACACCACCTGCGTCGAACAACTTTGCTTTCACTATGGCAAAATGCATGTCTGTTTAACCGATCTAATATCACACCCAAAACTCAATTACACCAAGCTGCAATACGATGAAACGACTTTTAATTCTGATGCTGGCGATACTTGGTGGGTGTGGGCAAACAGAGCAGGAAATACAAAAGCAGATACAACAGGAAACACAAAAGCGTATTGAAGTAGAAACACTTAAACGGATCAAGGAACAATTAAAATCCAGCGGAACATTCACTGACGAAGATGCCGAGTACTTGAGCAAACGTTACAGCGACGAACTCTATCACATCAGCGACCTCACCTCGATCACGAATAGCCAAGCAGAAATTCTCAGCAAGGTATCGTCGATTCGCTTGGATGGCTTAACCTCACTCACTGATGAGCAGGCAGAAAGTCTGAGCAAAGTCAGTGGACTTTACTTGAATGGCTTGACTTCTATCACTGATGAACAGGCAAAAAGCTTGAGCAAGGTCGAAATTCTTGTTTTAAGTGGACTCCCCACAATTACCGATGAACAAGTCAAAATCCTAAGTGAAGTCAAGATTCTCAACTTAAGCGGCTTGACCTCAATCACAGATCAACAAGCTGCTGATCTGAGCAAGGTGCTTTGGCTGGAACTAAGAGGTGTCGAAGAGATCACAGAGCCACAAGCAAAAAGCTTGAGCAAAGTAAAATATCTGTACATACCGATATCATGCTTGGAGCTTGTCAACCAATTCAAAACTCCATAGTTCCAGCCACAACCATGCCAACGTGCTGTCAAAGAAACGTCCCGCATGCAACCTTCAGCTGACACCAAGTTTCGTTTATCTCAATGATGGGCTAAAACAAAAAGATGACATCACTGCAAACCCAGGGCACCGGCTCTGGAACAATTTCACTTGTGGAAGTGGACGCATCCGAAATAAGAATCCACTTCGAGGGAAAAGTAGACGGGTTTGGACGGCTATTCAGCACCATTCGCTTGACAGCAACCGACCCCCAACGTGAACTTGGTTCGGTAGAAGGAAATGCCTGTATTTTTGCACCAGACCACTCATTGATCACTTCTCCAGTTCGTGGATCCTTTCGGCGTGTGGGCGATACATTTCACACCACTCATACCGATGCAGTAAGCGATGGCAGAATGAACATCGTGCGTCAGGTTCACAACCTGGCCACTAAAGAAGTTGATATACAGTGGTTCTCAACATTTGATACAGAAAGTTGAACTGGCTTTGCTGAGTTCAACCATGATGCGTCCTGTCGTCCAATCCATGAAAATGTGACCTTTCCTGACACGGGTCACTGCCATCAGACTGCATCAATCATCACTCTGCTAAGCCGTCGGTCAAGTACTGTGCATTACGACTTCTGGCCCACATCGTCTTCATCATCCTGACGTTTGTTACTGGCCGCATCCGCACTAATCCGAAACGCCGATGACTCCCTCATCTCGTTCAATACATCAGCGATCGATCTAGGAGCATTCGGCTCCGCACTTTTCTCCTCATTTGCTTCGTTACTGGAATCCTTCTCTTTCTGCTTAGGTTGTTTATCGAGATGCTCACTTGCCCGTTTCTCGGAAGCATACAGATTTTGCATGATGGATGTTTCAAATGCTGAAGCACTTTTGGAGGGTGCTTTCGGTATCGCTGGCATTTTTGGAACCACCGAGTCGATTCCCGTAAAAGCTTCCGTCATCTGTCCGGCCAAATCGGTAGGTTGCTTTAGCTTTGGCGGTGGAGAACCAGAAGGGGCATGTTTCAAATCGACTAATTGTTGTCCGGCCCATGCACGTGCTTCGACACAATATTCATCCGACGAATCAGTCAGCAGGATCTCTTCCAAAATGGGGACTGCTGCTGCCTGTCGCCCCGTCTGACAAAAACGTTTCGCAAGCTTCACTTGCTCTTTAAGTCCCGCGTGCTCTGGCGACTTGAGGACCGAAGAGTCGTGATCCGTTGTGTCCTGCAGATAAGATCGCAGCGCTTCTGCAAGGTCTTCCATGGTTTGAAAGCGATGTTCCACCTTCTTGGCCATGGCCTTGGCACAAATATCAGCAAGCCCTGAGTCAATCTCTGAATCATGCGTTTCCACCGGAGGCGGATCAACCGTAAGAATTTGACCTATCAAAGCAATCGTCGACTCGGCGTTCTCGTAGGGCAGTCGCCCTGACAACATTTCGTACAGCACCACACCAAGTGAATAAATATCAGTTGCGTGGGTGATTTCTTTCTGCACGCCCCTGATTTGCTCTGGTGACATGTATGCCGGCGAACCAATCACCATGCCATCTTTCGTCAGTCGATCATCATCAAGCTCTTGGGTGCACGCGAGCCCGAAATCCATCACAATCGGCTCGTTGCGATGGTCCAGCATGATGTTGGCTGGCTTTAAATCACGGTGCATGATCCCGCTGTGATGAGCCTCCTGCAGCCCCAACGCGACCTTATTAATGATTTCGGCGATCCCGCGTTGGCTGACAGATTTTTCACCCGAAGTGTAGTCTGACAACGGGCATCCCTTGATATACGCCATTGCAATGAATTGCCAACCATCAATTTCTCCGATATCGAATACCGGACACAGATTTGGGTGCGCAACATTGGCGGCTGTGCGGGCCTCACGATGGAATCGTTTCAGCGTTTCAGGACTCGCGGCGCTGTCGAACTTTGGAATTTTCAACGCAACCTCACGAGCCAATATCTCATCGTAGGCAAGGAATACCGACCCCATACCACCTTGGCCCAGCAGAGACCGAATCCGATACCGGCCGATCTGCATTCCCTCAGTAATTTCCGGTTGCTCTGCAGCACCCGATTTTACGCGGCGATCCGGATCAGCTTCGTTCGTGGTAGCCAAATCTGCCGTTGCATCAAACTTTGCTTCACTCACTGTTTCACTCAAGTCACGCGTTGCCCCCATATCCTCATCCTCACTGGCTTCAGATTGGTGAGCAAGCAACTCTGTGCTTTTCAACAACTCTGTGCTTTTCAACAACTCTGTGCTTTTCAAGTTCTCTTTCGGTCGATCTTCGTTTTTCATCACTCTCTCTGCACAGCTATACGGTATTTAACGCTGGCTCTTGTCCCCCAAAACCACACTACACCTTCGAGTCAGCAAGATCGAGAAGGACTGTTCCTGATCGGCACTGCTCCCTGACAGTGGCCTCCTAATCCATCGCTTTGAAACGTTCATTACCCACCAACGAACAAACGTCCTCACCAGCACATCACAAGCCTCGGGCTATTACAGTGCCAAAAAGAATGAAAGATGACGCTGACCAGATTTTCCATACCGTGCGAGTATTACCCTGTCCACGATCTACCACGGTAAGCTGTTCGCGATTCCTTCACTCAAAGTTATCGTTATGATAGGAAACGGGCGCTAATTTATACAAGCGTAGGATACCTGTATCACTGACTTATCAAGACGTGTCTTAACTGAGAAAATGCAGCATCAATGATTGAATTCAAACCAACCCAACAAGGCAGTCGTCATCCAAACGGATTGTCAGTTTGCAAACTTCAAAGCGGTTTCACTCGCGTCCATCACTCACACTTCAGTCTTCTGTTAGCAATCGTCACACTCACTTTCTGGCTTCAGCCGGTAACGGATGCCAGCGAGGCCAATCCAGCGGACAATACGAACGTACTTTTTATCGCAGTTGATGACCTCAATGATTGGGTAGGCTTCCTCGACGGGCACCTGCAGGCAGTCACTCCACACATGGATGCGTTAGCGCAGCGGGGTTGTAATTTCACCAACGCGCATTGCGACGTGCCAGTGTGCTCACCGTCGCGAGTCAGTGTCATGTCAGGAATCAGTGCTACGACCCATGGCAGTTATGAACTTGGTCCAAAGTACGAGCAACTGCCTGCGCTGACCAACATTCCAACGATGCAGCGTTACTTCAAAAACAACGGCTACTACACGCTTTCGGGTGGCAAAGTATTGCATCACGGATTCGGTGGAAGACTGTCCAGCGACATTGACCGATCATTGGGTCGAATGAGAAATGCCGCACCTCCAGCCCTGCTAAATCGTCCCAAGCATTGGAGCCGGGCGTGGGATTGGGGCAAGTATCCGGAAACCGACACCAAAATGGGAGATTATCAGCTTGCCAAGACGGCGGCCAAAGCCCTGCAGGAAGATTTTGACCAGCCATTTTTCATGTCAATTGGCTTCTTTCGGCCTCACGTCCCACTGTACGTGCCACCCAAGTGGTTTGACCTTTATGACGAAAAGACACTGCGGCTTCCTGATAATCCAAAGTCAGACATTGAGGATCTTCCAGAAAATTTTCTGGGTATCAACAACTATGCCGCAGCTCCTACCCATGCCGAAGTCATCGAACACGCTAAGCAGCGCAGTCTGACACACGCCTATCTGGCATCGATCAGTTTTGTGGACCACTGCGTTGGAGTCTTACTGGACGCACTGGCAGCCAGTCCCCATGCTGACAATACGCTGATTGTACTTTGGAGCGACCATGGGTTTCACCTTGGTGAAAAACAACACTGGGCCAAACGCACGCTGTGGGAAGAATCAACACGAGTTCCCCTGGTGTTTGCAGGGGCAGGCATCAAGCCCGGCAACTCGTGCACTGAACCCGCCAGCTTGATCGACATCTATCCCACCCTACTCGAACTTTGCAATCTACCTGTGAACCCACAACTCGAGGGCACCTCTCTTGTTCCGCAGCTCCGTGACCCAGAAAAGGCCCGAGTACAGCCAGCAATCACTTCTTCGTATGCAGGAAACCACTCGATCCGCAACCGCGACTGGCGGCTCATTGTTTATGACGATGGAGCCGAGGAACTTTACGACCACCGAAATGATCCCAACGAGTTCGACAACCTTGCCCATCATCCCAAACACAGAATGATTCGTGATGAGCTGGCCCGCTGGATACCCAACAAGACAGCCCCTGAGTACAAAGCGAAATCCGAGCGATCACGAGCAGGTACCCGACGTCAACAATGACAGATGTCAATGATCACAGACGTCAACGATGACAGGAGCGAACCAAATTAAAAGTCCCAGTAGCGAGTGCTGACAGGCACCCACCACAAGTTGGTGCCTGACCTTTTCATCAAGTTTTTGCGTCATTCGTTTCTCGGCGAAACACCAACTCAGAAATCCAGATCCAAATCATTGAATTCTGGAAGTGGTGCTTTGCCTGGTTTGTCAAGTTTGAGCAGATTTTTACCGGCTTGGGCAGATAATGCCTTCCACCTCGGATAGGCTGCTCTGGCTTCCTTGGTCTTCTGAAGCACCTGCGTGACTCCGCCACGAAGTTGGGTGACTTCGATAAATTCGATCGTGTCAATCAAAGCAGCAGCACCCAACGTACGATCAGCGTCTGAAGCCTCGGAGAGATCGGTGGTAGCTGCGATGATCGCCTTGGCTGCGGTCTCGGGTTCACCGCGGCGCATGGTGCGCTGCAAGATGTAAGCACAACGCCCCGAAGGGATACAACCGAGATACGTCACCGTCGACTTGTCCAAAACCATATTCAACAGTGAATCTGCATAATCGAGTCGCTGTTGGTTGGAAAGATTGCCAACATCATCTGCGCCGATCACCATGCGACGGACACCCTCACTGGCAGCAATCCGGGCTCTTGGTGTTCCGAGATTCTCCTTGACGATTCCCAACAACATTTCAGTGGCCCGCTCATCCGGCGACCATGAAAGAGCATAGACCAGTTCACGAAATTCGACCTCATCAGCCGCAGCCGTCGCCTTTACCAGAGCAGACAGACATTCTTCGCCCCCAAGGCGGCCAAGTACCCAATAAAGAGATTGACGAACGGGTTTTTCCCAAGTCTCGAAAGCTGACAAAACGAAGGTACGCACCTGCTGTGCATGTTCGGCATTGTCGCCCAAGCGGAGGATTGCCTGTTCGCATGCTTCCAATTCCTGCATCCCCCGGGCGTCACGCATGAACGTGAACAGATTTTTCATCTCATTTGCGTCCCCCAGTTCAATGAGAGCCTGTACTGCTGCTGCCCGGACAACTTCAGAATGGCCCGACGTGACACGATCATCCATTAGCACCGTCCTCGCCACAGGCAATACTTGAGCATCGCCGCGCGCAGCCAATACCATCAAAATCGCGGCAGCATTTGCACCCTCGGACTGCTGAAATTCCGACAACAATGACTCAGTCACGTCGACACCACCGAGCTTGACCGCCAGTGCATGCGAGTGTTGTTCCAAACGCCAATAATGATGCCCCAGATAAGGGACCAAGTCGTCAATCGCATCTGACTCAAGAACCTCGACCAGATAGTTCATGGCTGCGATTTTACGAAAGTAGTTCTTCCGCAACGGGTCTGCTAACTCCTCACGGCACAGCTTGATTCTAGCGTTGGTTCCCTCTGTCTTTTTCAACGTGTCTTGAAAGAACTGCTCCACGTCTGTTGCCAGACTTGGCAACGAATTCACTTGCTTGGCAGACTCAATCAGGAAAATCAGATCCTGAGCTCGTGTAACCACCGTTGTCTCGCCTTTCTTCTCAACCACTGCTGCCAATGGGTCATCGGCCAACCAAAGCTTCAGTGGTTCGAGCAATTCCCTGCAGGCACCGGGATTCGCTTTGATCATGTCGACATTAACCAGGGCGCGTTTGAAGGTGACACGAGGACGCAGGTACCGGGTAATCTCGGCTTGCTTGCGCAGGTAATTGGCGCCGGCCTGAATCGCTTCGTGATAACCAAACTTATTCAGAATCTCCTGGCCCACCCGGTTTCGACCGGAAAACATTTGATCACTCGTCTGCTCTTCTTCTGCGACAAACGTCAAGGGACCCGCCAAACGGATGACCGTGTCTTGTGACCAGACACCACTGCGTGTCCGAAGAAAGCCACGGTTACCAATCGGATCAAGATCAAGAAGCTTCTCCAGTACTGCTTGAACCAGATCCTCATCAAAATCGGCTTCGAAAGGTGATTCGGCCAACCTGCTGCCCGGTTCACCAAATAGTGGATTTTGCGCCCACGATGAAAAGTCATTGGGTGAGGCAGTCTCATCATCCCGTTCTGCCACGGTTGCATTGAGGACCGCCAACTGCGTTTCAGGGCTATCCGACGCCCGGGTCATGGTCACCATCGCCTGCATCCGCACAAATTCCCGGGGGTCATCCAGCAGGCGCGCTACCTTTGACATGTATTGAAGGGTCGCATCGGCACCGCACGCCGCGAGCCCTCGACAACCGCTGTCGCGTAGACGCGGTTCATCACTCTCAAGTAACCTTACAAATCGTTGCAGAATTTCGGTCTCACCAGCCAAATAACGCTTTCCCAGTTCGCGGGCGTATTGTCCACGTGCTTTGGGTTTGAACATATCAAGCTGCTCGAACAAATCATCGGTCGTTCGTTCCCTATAGGGCCTGCCGGCTGCCTTGATCAACATCGGGTCATTGAGCTGAGGCAACGCGCTGGTCATCAGATGATCCATCTCCCTGTCCGTCCACGCATAGGACGGATCGGTGTCTTTTCCTGTGATGAGCGTCTGCTTCAGGGGTGCTGAGTAATGCAAAGCAAAGGTAGCTGTCGGGTCACGGAGGCTTTGGATACCACCGGTTGGCGACTGGATCACAAACGATCCATCAAACCCTCGACACAGCGTAAACCGCCACCGCATATTGCGGTGCGTGGCGATCGTTCCGTTGGGCCCGCATAACGTCGCAGCCCAAGGCGACCAGTGCCAGAAATAGTCATTGCCATGACCCGCTCGACGGGTGAATGAAGCATGAGTAGACATCTGTGCGAAATATTTGGCTCCGTGGTCATCCCCAATCTGCTTAAGTGCAAACGCAACCCCTGTGTTCTTTCCATTGCTGTCATCGGTTGCCGCAGCACCATGCATGCCATAAGGGATACCTCCCTTATCGACGAACGACCCAAAAAACTGGTGTGCCCGCTTTACTGCCAAATCAATTTCCGGATGTTCGATGCCAAGTTTCTGAGCCAAAGCAATCAAAAAGAAGCAACGATTACCTGCGGCATTGAGCGCACCATAGCCGGGATTCATGCCGTGCAACTTGCCACCATTGAAGGTCGGCCAGGCAAACGTGTGTCCCCATGAACCTCCACCGGCCTGTCCCATGGCAGTCTTTACCGCATACTCTCGCAACGCTGGCAAAACAAACTCGTCACCCGTGGCATCGTAGTACAGTGCGCAGTCCAAGGCATCAAAACTCATGAACCAGCTTAAGTAACCACGTGGCTTCATCATATCGATGGAACCTTCCACACTTGGGTGCCATGCTTTGGCTGCCGGACTTCGTACCCACTGGTGAACCAGTTTCCGATGCTCCGGCTTTCCGGAGGCAACCAGCGCGAGTGCCATGATCGTGCCTTGCCGATTGGCCCTGACCTTGCCAGCCTTGAATTTCTGCTCAATGACTTCCCAGGCATTCTCCCGAATGCGTTCAGCTTTGGGACAATTGTAAGGCGACGTATCACTGTACTCAGGCAACACGTCGAGATTCAGGGTGATCTCCATCAACTTGCTGTCGATCGGAAACTCTTTGAAGTTGTCACTTCGCACCTCCTTCGCCTGCTCATTTTTTGGTTTCCAATCATAAAGCGAAGCATCGCCCGTCGCTTGGTCAATCAATTCTTCAATGTCGACGCCCGCGATATCTTTTCGTCCATTGCGCGCACCGAAGTTGGCATCCCTCCATACAATCAGTTTCAGCACACCCTGATTGGCAGGGCGCTCAGCCTCAATGATCTGTTTGCCCAGAAGCATGCCCATGTTCTGACCGGCAGAAAAACGGGTGCCGTTGACTCCAAGAATGACATCACCCCACTGCAACTTGCCTTCTGCAGGCGAACCAGCCAGTACGGACGTGACCTCGATCTGATCACCTTGCAGACCGCCGGGCATGTAGCCAATCAGCCCAGTCGGGCCCAGATGCCACTCATGTTGCTTCAACCTCGCACCTAAAATGGGATCGCCCTTGGTCAGATCAGGGAGTCTGACCGGACGCGCACCCGCAGACTCACCCTCAAGTTCGCC
>JAAHTH010000933.1_pt2 | contig 17741 bp, 17 predicted proteins | sample 6116091 | NCBI WGS metagenome assembly JAAHTH01 (sample SAMN13939990, study PRJNA603662) | sponge metagenome | isolation source: marine sponge | host: Mycale hentscheli | place: New Zealand | collected 2006 | reverse complement strand
CACTGCTCCGTCCTGCTTACCCGGATTCAAGGTGCATTTCATGGTATCTGCCGTAGATCATAACCCGTTCCGACTTGCGTTTTTCAAGATGACCGAGTGTCATCTGCAGCACCGCTGTGTTGTCAGCCTTTGTGCCCTGTTGCTTGTCGTGCTCATGCAGTCACAGGTTGCTTTGGCTAAGGACAATGGTTTTCGAGTGGGGGTGAGGTTCCTTGATCCGACCTCAGCTGAGGTCCGTTGGGAGTCAGTGCAGGCAGGGCCTTCCTCGGTTGCTTTTGGTTTGACTCGTGAGCTTGGTGAAATTGTTGAGTCGGTTGAGAACGGGACCAGTCACCGTGTTGTCTTAAATGACTTGCAGCTTGGGCAAACGTATTATTATCGAATCGGCACAGTGCAGGATGGCAAGCTGCTGCTGAGTCCATTTTTTGAATTTGATATGCGGATGAATTACGCACCGCCCTTGATCACGAGTTTCAACGGCACGGACCGTCAAACTGCCGAAGGATTGGTCTCGGATGACATTTTGGATGTTTTGATCAAGCAGTTGAATCATGCTGGCGGGTTTGCCATTGTTGGCCAGGACCAATCAAAATCATGGGCAGAGGCGTTGGCCGTTCGTACTGCGATGACGGTGATTGCATCCTGTTGGGATGAATCAGAGATGCAACGGCTGCGTAAACGGTGGTATGAGGCAGGTGTTTATGGTGTCCGCCTCACCGCACAACAAGCCAGTGATGTTCCCGATGACTTTGCCAATCTGGTGGTCTGTTCGGCTTCAACAGTCAGTAACTATAGGCGGTTTGTTGCCAAGTCGGGAACTCTTGTTTGTGTCGGAAAACCCCCAAGCGATGCGGGTGGTGAGTGGACTGCGTTGGGGGCAGGTCTCTGGTTTCAGAACTTAAACAAGGTGTCTGAGCTTGCTGAATGGGGCCATCAATATGGCTCACCGGCTAATCAGTCCTTTGTGGGTGAGTCTCTCGGAGGAGCTGATGAGGGCGGAGGGTTAGAAGTGCGGTGGCTTGGCAGGCCGGGCGCGGATTTTGGAATCGATCGCAATCCTCGAATGCCAGCCCCGCTTGCTGTTGGGGGACGTTTGTTTCACCAGGGGATGAATCGCATGGTAGCCCTGGACGCGTTCAATGGAGCCATTCTTTGGTCGCTGGAAATCCCCGATTTGCGGCGAGTGAACATCCCGAGGGATTGTGGTAATTGGTGTGCTGATCGTGATCGAGTTTACGCTGCAACTCACAACTGCCTTTGGATCATCGATGCCGCTAGCGGTGAAATGCTCAACACATTAAGACTTCCTGAGCCGTTTGATGCTGGACACGAATGGGGCTTTGTTGCGGTCACAGACGACATGGTGTTTGGTTCCGCGGTCAAGGGGGAGAGTATTTATGAAGACTATTGGCAGAAGGCTGCGTGGTACGACGGAAAAGATGACGCAGCCACCGCGAAAATCTGCGCCGATTCGATCATCGCCTACGACAAAAAATATGGTGACGTTCTATGGCAATATGACATGGATGCAGGAGTGCAGGCGACCATCACGATCGTGAAGGACTCGATCTACTTTGTTGAGGTCAATGATCCAAAACTACGTAGTTCCAAAAGTGGGAAATTAAAAAATCAGCAAATTTGGAAAGACGCATCGGTCGTTTGTCTAGATCGTAAAACGGGGAAGCCTCGATGGAAAAAGCCAGTTGCATCTCAGGCGGATGATCAGGTCGTGGCCTTCGGCTTGGCTGATGATGAGCAATTCGTTCTGCAGTCTTCCTCAGGCAATCAATTCCACTTTGCGTCTTACGCCGCGGGAACTGGTGAGCCTCTTTGGAGTCGTGACGTCAATTGGCCGGAGAATCATCACGGTGCCCATATGCAGCATGCTGTATTGATGGGTGGCAAGTTGTTCGTGCAACCGCACATCCTTGATGCCACGACTGGAAAGACCATCCAGACTGGCACACTGGGAAAACGCCGCGGTTGTGCCACTCCAATCGGAACAGGAGAAGCAATTCTGTATCGAGGTGGTACAGGTCCACTGTCGCTGTGGTCAATTGAACAAGGAAAACGAACCGAATTTACGCGTTTGAGACCCAGTTGTTGGTTGAGCACGATACCAGCCCAAGGCATGTTGTTTTCGCCCGAAGCTGGTGGAGGCTGTTCATGCGGCGGTTGGATGGAATGTTCCATTGGTTTTGGACCGCGGAGGCCTGCATTGGTTCCTGTGCAGAGCCGTGGAATCAACGGTCAGCAAGGAGTGGGAAAATGAAATTTCCAAGTCAGAAAATGAAGCAACTCTCAACAGCACTGGTCCTGCCCTGGTTGGTCGGGCTGATGGTGGTGCTGTACGCACAGGTTGTGGTCGCTCAGTCTGGTGTCGCATCGGGTGATGCGGTTGTCGCTGTTGGGGATGACACGGAGTGGAAAACATACCGATACGATAATCGTCGTAGTGGAGTTACCTCATCAAGTCTGGATTTTCCCTTGACCAGCAGGTGGGTTCATCGTTCGCCGTTGCCGCCGCAAATGGCTTGGACTGGTCCAGCCAAGTGGGATGCCTATTCAGGTAATAGTGGCTTGCAGTCGATGAGAAATTTCGATCCGTGTTTTTATGTGACTTCGGATGGGGAATCGGTTTTTTTTGGGTCATCAGCTGACGATGCGATTCACTCACTTGATTTGAAAACCGGTAAAGAAAAATGGGTGCACTTTACCGGTGCAGCAGTTCGCTTACCTCCCACCATTGCAAATGGGAATCTGTACTTCGGCTCCGATGATGGTTACGCCTATTGCTGCGATAAAGCGTCGGGTGAACGGATTTGGCGTACGAGAGCCTCGAATGGTAATCGTCACATCACCAGCAATCGTAAACTGATGTCCTTGTGGCCAGTTCGTACGGGTGTATTGGTGGACGGGAAGCAAGCTGTCTTTGCTGGCTCACTCGTGCCATGGGAAAAGTCGTACTTGTGCTCTGTTGATGCACTTTCAGGTGGGGTGGAAAGTGAGCAGGGGTTTCGTCGGGAACTCGCGAACGTGACGCTGCAGGGCGCGCTTCTCGCATCATCGAAAAAATTGTTCGTACCCCAAGGACGCGCCGCACCCCTTGCCTTTGACAGAAAAGATGGAACACCACGTGGGAAAATCGGAGAGGCTGGTGGTGTCTTCTGTATCCTTTCCGAGGATGACATGCTTTTCGCAGGTCCGCCACACCAAAAAGAAAGGGATGACCAGATTCGAGTGGCCGATCTTGATTCCAATGCCTCCGTAGCATCGTTCACCGGAACGAATCGGATCCTGGTTGCAGCTGATCTTGCCTGGTTGGCAACCGATGGGAAATTAAAGTGCCTCGACCGCAGTCAAAATGTGCAAGCTCAGGACAAAATGCGGAAAATTCAAAATGATCTGAAAAAGAAAACGGTCACTGCGGAACAGGCAAAGCCACTACTTCAAGAAGCTCAAAAACAATTGAAGGATGCGTGGCAGTGGGAAGTCGAATCAGACGTGCCATTCGACATGGTGAAGGCAGGTGATGCCGTAATTGTTGGACTCAATGGCAGTGTGCGGGCTTACTCCGCGGTTGATGGGAAACTGCTTTGGCAAGAGAGTTTGGCGGGAACCGCACATGGCTTGGCAATCGTCGCAGGGATGCTGATTGTCAGTACTGATCTTGGTCACATTCATGCTTTTGCAACAGTCCAGTGAGTGACAGTCCAGTGCGTAGCGGCTCACTCTGCGTTTGCCGGGGAGATCATTGATGGAACGATCGAGAAACTCATTCACGGTTCAAAAGTTTGGGCTACTGCTACTGGTCTTGGTGATTGTGCCTGCCTCCGCGTTTGCGTGTAAAGTGCCTGTTTTCCGGTACGCTTTGGAACGCTGGAATGTCGATCAATACACCATGGTTGTCATGCTCAATGGTGAGCCAGACGAGGAAATTGCTCGGGCAATCAAACGCGTCACTGAAGTCAGTGCAACTGACGCTGCCAATGTTGAAGTGCAGGTCATTGATATTTCGACACTCTCTCCAAAACAACAGTGGCAACTTGAAGACTTCGACCCAACGGTTGAAACGCCACACTTGCAGGTTTTTTATCCGGAGCGAAACGGTCAACGGAAACTCTGTTGGGAAGGTTCGTTCACAAGCTCGACGCTTGATGCTTGGCTCAGCTCTCCTTTGCGTTCCAAGGTTGCTGAAAAATTAGTTGCCGGAGCTTCTGCTGTTTTTGTTTTGGTTGAGTGTGAAGATTCAGAACTGAATCAGCGAGTTGAGGCAACGGTGCGTCTGGGCGTACAGCAGGCCATGACGGAAATCAGTATTCCTGAAGGTGTCATTCCTCGATTTGGGGCGAATGAGTATCTGCAGCAGCATCCTGAGGCATCGCTTGACGATGTGCTCCGGTGTGATGTGCCGCTTAAAGTTGAGTTTGAAATTGCTCGATTGACCTTTGATGACCAAGATGAGAAAGCTTTGCGAGCCATGGGGAGCGGTTTGGCTGCCTCTGCCTCTGGGCCATGGTTGATTCCCATTTTTGGAAGAGGCAGGATGCTTGATGCGATTGACGCAAAGGAATTGTCGTCCCAGACAGTCATGAACGCATGCCAGTACATGGTTGGTGAATGTAGTTGCACAGTAAAGACACAGAATCCCGGAGTGGATTTGTTGATGTCAGCGAACTGGAGTGAGTCCTTGGGAGGTGATACGGTGGTCATTGTGGACTCACAAGCAGACTTATCTCCTCAGCTTATTGAAATTCCGTTTGGGACATCAACGGTTGGCTCTGCTGCATCCCTGCAGGCGGACGTTGCCTTGCAAGCAGCAGATGATCAGGATGCTTCCCATGAAGCGGGGGCTGTGGATGAAAATGTAACGGCTGGGAATGCCGAGAGGAGTGATCCATTAGTTGAAACGTGGCAGCCGGGGGGCGTATTGATATTCATTCTCGCTGGCGCAGGCATGCTGGCGATGTGGCTGGCTAGTCGCTCACGCAGTCGTTGAAATCGCCTCAGGCTTTGGGCAGCCAAAGTGGGGCATCATTGGTGCGTCGACCTTTTCTTTTTGCCTTTACACGTACGTAGGGAGCGATGTAGCTGGCTCGGTCGGCGAACGTTCCTGCTTGGGCATTCTTTCGAGCGTGCATCGGTTCGCTTAAATCTTCGATGACAAATCCTGCGCGGCACATGCCACCAATGATCTCCTCCCAGCGATGCAGGAACTCGACCGCGCCAGATTCGCGTAATCGACGACTGTTGCCGCTCGTCGAGGCTACCGGGGGAATATGAGTGTCGCGGTAATAGCGGTGTTGGATGTGGTAGTTACCATCAACTGGGTCCACGGTTGTTTGCAGGCTCGTGGGTTGCTTGTGTTGGCTGATGTAGATGCCTTCCGGACGCAGGACTCGTGCGACCTCAAGGAAAACGGGTTGGATATTTGGGAGGTAGCAGGTGCTGACGGGATGAATAACGATGTCAAACTCAGCCTCTCGAAGCATCGAGAGTTGGTCCATCGAAGTTTCGAAGAGGCGAATTGAATATCCCCTTTCCGCTGCTACACGGCGATCAAGTTCAAGCATGGCACCGCTGATATCGACGACGGTGACGTTGGCTCCTGCAGCTGCATAAAGAGAGCTTTGTCGCCCTCCTCCTGCTGCCAGACAGAGTAAGTTCCGCCCCTGGATCGAGTCACCGAGCCAGCCAGCGGCATCTACCGTGGCCAGTGGCGCTATGAGTTCCTCATCCTTTGCGGGTCTGCAGAGGGGTGAGTCAGCCGCTGCCATGGCATCGTAGACTTGACGGTTTTGGCGAAGAATTTCACGTTGATCCATATAGCGAATGATAGCGTGTTCGGAAAAAGTGGTTTTTGAAGCAGGAATTGGCGTGGAATAACACGTTTTGTGCAGCAAAACGTAGTTTTTTTCCACTTTCGGGAACTTTGCGTGACCCCGTAGCATCCCAATTCCTGTCAGCTGTAACGGACGTGGCTGATTGTACTTATTATGCCTCGACGGTACGTTTTCCGCAGTTGGGGTTCCAAAATGGAGCTCGCCCGATAATCGCGGCGACACGGTTTAACAAAATGTCACTCCCACCAGCACTTATCGATCAGCTGCTTACTGGCTATCTGGACGAAGTCCTTTCGCCCGACGAGTTCGCGCGTGTCGAGACGCTTCTGAAAACAGAGCCTTCGGTCGCTGATGAACTGGCAAAGCTGCGACAGCTTAGGCCAGCACTAAAAGCCCTTGCTCCTTTATTGCGAATAGACCATCAGCCTGTTGGGAAACCGCCTGCAGCGTCGGCATCATCGACGTGGCAAATTGCAGCGGTCGTGGTTGGTTTAGCCGCATCCATCGCGTTGGCAGTTTTCCTGATGCGTTCAGAGAAAGAACGTGAGACCGGAGATTCAAATCCTCAGATCGCTCAAGTAAAGCCAGGCACGCAGGAGCGGGGCAGTTCAAAGGATAACGCACTGCAGCAACCTGACTCTGGAAGTGCGATTGCATCAATACAAGCAGATAATCCTGGCGTTGGTCCGACTGTGAAATCACCAAACGTCGAGAAGCCGATCGAGACGGTTGTTGAGAGTCCTTCGGTTGAGAAGAATGCAGTTGCGGCCATGCCTAATCTCAGCACCAAACCCAATGAGGTTTTAACAGAACCGGTCGGAGTAGAGCCTGACTCGCCTGCTGTTACTCTCGGGGCAATATTGGTTGTCAATGTCGTGCTTACGGATGCAGGCAGGCAACAAGATGTGTTCAATGCAGCGATGAAGCGAGCAGGCTTGAAGGCGAGTAGCCAGAAGAAAATATCTGAGGAAGTAGTGGGAGTAGTCGGGAAGTCATCAGTCAAGAATCCCGAAGGGGCTGCGGTGGTTTACCTGCAAGCTCCCGCCAAGGATCTGGATCGTTTGTATCTTGGGCTGATCGCCGACAGGGTGGGCGTGAAATCGGTGGGGATGAGCCTCGCGATGAATGCTCCCGTGATGCGAGCGATCAACGCAGTGCGACAAGACCCAACAGCAGTACGTCATGAGAGTTCGTCGATCCAACTGCTCAGTGATGATGACTCAATGGCCCAGTTGACCGATACGCTTCTGAACCTCGAGTTCATGGGAATGAGTAGCGGTTTCACTGTTCCAAGTACCGGTGCAGATCAGATGGCCGAAATGTTGCTATTAGTGAAGTAATCGGCAGTCGTCAGGGTGCTTGAACGCCGTTGTTGGTGTCAAGGACTGGTTTGATATCGCGTAGATTCCAGAAGCGATCCATGACTTATCATGATGCACCGATCTGTTGAGCAACTTTCAGTATCCATTGATGGCCTCCTCCACAATCGGCTGAAGTGCCATCGCACATGAACAAAACCAAGCGGCAAGGGCCTTGAGCTCAATTGACGGCCTCTCAATAGTCTTAGGTTTCGTTATCTGCTGGGGGCAATTAACCGACCCGCTTCAGAACGACATCAAGCGTTTTTCGAAGTGCCGCACCACTAGCTCTCATGCCTTGCATCTCTTTAGGCCATAGCTCAATTTCTTGACGGTCCAGCACGCCTTGGCGGCCAATGACTGTTGGCACGGACAATGCAACATCGCGGACGCCGTAGCATCCGGATTGCACGCTGCTAACTGGTAGCACTCGACGACGATCGAGTGCTATGGATTCAATCACATCTTGAATTGCAATGCCAACGGCAAAACCAGCGCCACCTTTGCGTTTGATGACTTCCGCGCCGCTGCCGCGAGTTCGCGTGAAGAGTTGATTTGCGAGTCCAGGATTCCATCCTGGTTGTTTGTCCAGAGGTAGCCCAGCAATCGTTGCGCTACTCCAAATTGGTACCATTGATTCCCCATGTTCTCCAAGAATCAATGCTTTGGTTTGGGTTGGTGGAGAGCCCATTTGTTCGGCGATCAGTGAGCAAAATCTAATGGTGTCCAGTTGTGTTCCCAAGCCAATCACTTGGTCGATGGGCAAACCCAGTTTCTGGGCTGCTACATAAGTCAGAATATCAACGGGATTGCTAACGACGACAACGATCGCTGATGGCTTGGGGCCAGCTGCTTTGACATCGTTAAGAATCTGAACGAAGAGATCTGTGTTGCGATTAATCAGATCAAGCCGTGACTCATCTGGCTTGCGTCGCAATCCAGCGGTGATGCAGATCACATCACTGCTGGGGATGTGTTCGTATCCACCGCCACTGATGGTCTGGTCGGCAACACTTGGGCTGCCATGCTGCAGATCCAATGCCTGACCGACAGCCAGTTCCTGATTGACATCTAATAACGCGATTTCGCGAGCGATTCCTCCGCATTGCAGGGCGAAGGCGGCACACGAGCCGACAAGGCCACCGCCACCAATGATCGAAACTTTCATGGATGATTGACTGTTTGGTTGTATGGTTTTTGAATGGTTTGAAAACAAACTGATTGGATCGGCTGGGAGTATTCAGCTTTTTTGCATCTGGCGGATCACCTCGTCAGTGATTGCTTTGACTAACGCTTCCTCATTACCAGCAGCGGCAGCAGGAGCGGCAGGTGTTTTCACTGCAGGGGGAGCAGGAAAGGCGCGTCTTTCGACACCTGACTCAGCCCATGAATCTCGGAAAATGTCGTTGGCGCAGATGTCGCAGTCTTCGTAGTCGGAAGTGTTCCGTGGATCCTTGTAGCCCCACTGATCTTTTAGGTCGAGTAACTCCTGTGACTTCTGACCACTCAGGAAGGAAACATTTCCAAGTTGTTTGGCCAGCATCAGCATTCGGCAATAAGAGTCAAGAATCTCTGTCCACCAGTATGCCTGTTCCACTGTTTCGCCATAACTGACAGTACCATGATTTGCGAGAATCATGATGTTCGTGCGGTTCACAAACGGGATGATCGTGTCCGCAAAATTCTGACCGCCAGGGGTTTCGTATTTGGTGATTGGAACATCGCCGAGGAAAACCTCAACTTCAGGAAGAATGCACTGCGGAATGGGTTCGCGTGCAATCGCGAAAGCTGTAGCGTGTGGTGGGTGACAGTGAACGACGCTCTTGATGTCTTCTCGTTGTCGGTAGATTTCCAAGTGGAGCAAAGCCTCGCTTGATCGCTTTTTGCGACCCGAAATCTGCTTTCCCGTCATGTCGATCAGCGCGATGTCATCCGGTTTTAGATACCCTTTGCACTGGAGTGTTGGCGTGCAGAGTACTTCGTTTTCACTGACACGAACGGTGATATTGCCATCGTTTGCTGCTGCGAATTGACGATTGTAAATGCGACTGCCAATGTCGCACATGTCCTGTTTGATTTTGTGAAGATTTTGCATTTTGTTAATCCTGTTGTTTGTAGGCTGGGCCAATTTGGTCAGCACTTTTGGAATGCCGGGGGGCCCGGCCTACGATTTCAGTTCAATTCGATGTGGTCCAGCAGGGCGACAATGGATGCGTCCAGCGGTTTGATGTCGGGGCGAAAAGGTTGTGCAGATTCAGGCCCTTCGGCTAACGCCACCAAGTCACCAATGCCTGTGCTGCACAAATCCCAGGCGACGACAGTTTCGCCCCCGAGTGGCTCTTCATGAATCCGTTCCACCGTGTCGACTAATTCGACGCATCGTAGGTTCGCTGCCTCCATCAAGGGATGGGATCTGGACAGTGTCACTGTTCCGATTGTGCGTGCAATTTTCATCGGTCAACTCTCCGTGTTTTGCTGATCTGTGACACGGCGTTGACCGCGGCACTGATAGTGAGGCGTTGCATGTCGAGTACCCAGACAGTGGGTGTGAGTTCGTCTGAGAAACGCTGGATGTCGTTGTATGATCCGATCATGACCGCCACTTCATTGTTTCTTGCACACTGAAAGTGCACCTCTTTGGCAGGTGTTTCACTGAGTACGATCTTGCCAGTTCCAGCGGTGATGCCCCTGAAAGCCAGTTGTTGTCTGACCGCTTGGGCACGCTCTGGTTGTGCATAATCGATAATCTCAATTTTCTGCTGGTCTGGTTGCTGTCCATCTGGAAGCTGGACAGTGCGTTGTATTTCAATGTCTCGGCCACGTGCGTCGTCACGTGCTGAAGGAGTGATGATTGCTGTTGGTGAAACAAAAATTTGTGAGGTCTGTTTACTAAGTGCTTGGATCGTTCGACTGGTGATGATCTTGTCTGTGAGGGCAGCAGAGATCTTTTGGTTTTGCGTTGCCAAGCCCGTATTCTGCGTTTTGTTTTTCGTTTCAACAATAGAATCCAGTCGGGCAAGCACCTGCCGTACGATCTCGGCAATGTTCACTGACTCGCTTGCATTCAACTTCTGGGTGTGTCTGTCATGCTCTGTCTTCATCAGTCCACAATCCCCATCACGCTCCATCGCACTGGTGTCTTTTCATTATCAGTGACATCGCGTGCATAAAGACCGTCACTGGTGAGCATGACGTGATCACCACGGCGTGCCCCGAATGCGTCGACGGCAATCAAGGGTGGTCCATCAGGTGTCTCGTCCAGCATGAGAGGTTGCACGATCACCATTCGCTGGCCGACGAGACTTTCATGCTTCACGGTCGCCCGAGTTGAACCGAGGATTAGTGCTACTTGCATCGTTAGTTCCTGGGTTCAAACAACACGTAATTCATCAATCATGCTGCATCGACGTTCTCTGGTGAACGTGTTTGGCGTTGTCACGCCTTCTCCGGTAGGTCCCGCAATCGAAAATGAAAGGTAACCTTCTCCACCGAGTCCAAGGGCAGCCATGCAAGGGCCATTTTTGACGTACAGGGTAGTGTCCAGTTCTCGTCCCATCTTTGTCATGTTGCGAACATTGCGGGAGTGAATGATCGCTGTATGGCGGAAGCCGTGTTCGTACTGCTTGGCAAGCGAAATTGCATGATCCACGTCACGGGCACGAACAAAGGGTACGAATGGCATCATTTGTTCAACGCTGACAAAAGGGTGGTTCTCGTCAGTTTCACCAAATAACAATTCAGTGCTTTGTGGGACGCTGGCTCCTGCGGCTTCAGCAAGAACAGTGGCATCTTTCCCGATGAAGTCCTTCGCGGCTGCATCATGGTTGTCCTCACCAACCTGAACAATTGCCTTGCTGGTCAAGGTTTGGATTTGAGCTGTTGAAAGTTGGCCAGCGCCAGCACGACGCATGGCTGCCATCATTTCGTCAAATACGCTTTCGACAACGAAGACTTCTTTTTCGGCGATGCACAACAGGTTGTTGTCATAGGCTGCACCTTGGATGATGCAGCGGGCAGCGTTGTCGAGGTCTGCTGTTTCGTCAACAACGACGGGCGGATTTCCGGGACCCGCAACGATTGCACGCTTGCCACTATTCAGAGCCGCGCGGCCGACAGCAGGTCCGCCAGTAACACAAATCAGGGCGACCTGGCGGTGCTTGAAGAGTGCCTCTGCGGACTCCAGTGTTGGCTCAGCAATGACGCAAATCAGGTTGTCGATTCCAATTTCCTGGACGATTGCTTCGTTGAATCGTTTGACGCCCTCTGCAGCAACCTGCTTTCCTGAGGGGTGCGGATTGACAACAACGGTGTTGCCACCGGCCAACATGCTTACCGCGTTACCCGTGATGGTGGGCAGGCTGTGAGTGACGGGAGTGATGGCTCCAATCACACCGAACGGAGCACGCTCGATCACAGCAAGACCATGGTCACCGCTGAAACATTTGGTTTCCAGAAACTCGACGCCAGGGGAAAGCTCACCCAGGGTTCGCAGTTTTTCGATTTTGTGTTCGGGGCGGCCAATGCCAGTTTCGGCCATCTCCATCAGGCCCAGTTCTTCGCATTGCTCGATTGAGATTCGGCGAATGATTTCGATCACATTCTTGCGATCTTCCAGTGAACACTCTCGGAATTGTTCAAAAGCAGCTCTTGCTGCGTTTACGGCTGATTCAGCATCGCCAAAGACGCCGTACTGACCACCTGCCGGGGACGGCGATGAACCGCCGTTTCCTGGTGGCATGGGGCCAACTTCTGCAAGCACTTGGGCAACGACATTGCGAATGGTGTTTTCGTCAAATTGCATGGTATTCAGTCTTGAATGATGATCCGCTTCAGTGATCGATTGGTTGGTTGCCAGGCGGCGAACTACTCAATCTTAGGATTCAGTTCGGCAGTAGGTGGTGTGTTTATCGATGTGAACTGTGTCCACAATGCCGATGATGACCGCATCGATCGGTAGTTGTTTGGTTTCAGGAGTAAGGCGGGCGCTGCTGCCTTGAGCAATTAAGACATAGTCGTCTTCGCCAGCACCCAGAGTGTCAACAGCGATGAAGGTTCGTCCGGTTGTGACCAGCGATTGGCGTTTTTTGCTTTCCAGACGGTAGGGTTCGACGACCAATAGTTTGTGGCCGGTCATTGAGTCAACCTTTTGGGTGCTGACCACCGATCCGGTTACGCGTGCTATGAACATGAATCTGACCGCTTTGAAGGTTGGTTCTGTATCACGATTTCAGTAGGTCGACGCACTGGCGTGCGACAATCACTTCTTCGTTGGTTGGGATCACCCAAAGTTGGGTGCGGCTGTCTTGAGCATGAAGCGTGACCTCACCTGAAACTGCATGGTTGGCATTGGCGTCGATCACAATCCCCAGTTCCTGCAAGTCGGCACAAACGGCAGCACGAATCGCAGCTCCTTTTTCACCGATGCCACCAGTGAATACGATGGCATCGACACCACCCAGTGCGACAATCATGCCACCCAAGTGCCTGCGGATTTCCTGCACGAAGACATCCAGAGCCAACTGCGATTGCTCATCACCTGCGGCTGCTGCTGATTCCAAATCACGAATGTCTCCACTGTTGTCACTGAGGCCTAGCAAACCGCCATGACTGGCGAGATGGGAAAGGGCCTCTTCCAGCGACATTCCAGTGCGTTCCAGAACGAGTGGCAATGCGAAGGGGTCAAAGTCACCAACACGGTTGTTTTGCGGCAGTCCGGTTTGTGGCGTCATGCCCATGGTGGTCATTACGCTTTTGCCATTTTGTATGGCTGTCAGACTACTGCTGCCTCCCAGATGACAAGAAATGATCCTTGCATCTTCCCGCCCCAATAAGGTTGCGGAGCGTGTTGCGATGTAGCGGTGGCTGGCACCATGAAATCCATACTTTCGAATGTGGAATTCATCCGCCCACTGACGGGGAATCGCATACTCGCGACGCGCCGCTGGAATGGTACGGTGAAAGTCAGTTTCAAAAGCAGCCACCAGTGGCAATTCAGGAAAACGTGCCCGTAAAGCTTTCATGGCAGCGATGTAAGGTGGATTGTGCGCTGGCGCTGCAGCGTTCATCTCACTCATTGCATCAAGAAGATCATCATTGACAGCGAATACACCAGAGAGTCGGCCACCGTGAACAGCCTTGAACCCAATCGCCGAAACCTGTGACGCGTCCTGAAGGACTCCGTGCTCAGGATTCGTTAACTGGTCAAGACATGCGGCTACCGCAACCCCATGATCAGAGACCGGCATGGTTCTTTGTTCGGACCAAGATCCAATTTCAACTTCGCAGTTGCTTTCCTCAGCGCCGATTCGATCTACCGAACCGCGCGCCAGGCAACGCTCGTCGGTCATATCAAATAACCGATACTTGAAACTCGTGGATCCGAGATTGGCAACAAGAACTAGCACGGGGGACGTACCATGAAGAGATGGGAGGGCCGAGGGAGGTGTCAACTTAAAGGTCATTTGCAGGGGTTTGCCCCGCACATCACTGCTCGGCTCTATGCCAAAAAAGCTTTTTCCAGTCCTTCGGAAGGACGCGGAATAATGTGGCTGCTCAGTAACTCACCCACTTGTGAGGCGGCACTGGCACCAGCTTCAACAGCTGCTCGGACACTGCCGACGTCACCACTGACAACGGTTGTGACGAGGCCACCACCGATATCGACTCGTTTAACGATTTGTACGTTTGCTGCTTTTGCCATCGCGTCAGTAGCTTCGACGAGTGCAAGCAGGCCTTTGGTTTCAATTAAACCGATAGCATCATTCATTGGGTATTCTTTTTTGCGATATGGAATTGTTTTGGATTTAAACGCGAGCTTACTTTTTAGCTGCGGGTAATTTCAGGATTTTGGGAAGGTCATCGTGCGGGCGAGGGATCACCTGAACGCTGACAACTTCGCCAACTCGACCGGCTGCTGCAGCGCCTGCGTCGGTTGCAGCTTTGACTGCTGCGACATCGCCAGTAACAAACGCACTGGCTAAGCCACCGCCAACTTTGTCCCAGCCGAGGAACTGGACGTTCGCTGCTTTCATCATCGCGTCGGATGCTTCAACCAGGGATACAAACCCTTTGGTTTCGATCATCCCGAGCGCTTCACTAATTTTTGCCATCTCAAAAACTGCCTTGGGTAAGGAATGGGTTGGACCAGACGCAAAGTCTGGCCAGTGGAATAATCAATCGGACGACGGGCCCGACTGGTGGTTTAGTTCTTGCAACTGCAGTCGCCTTTTCTTAAAAGCACTTCCGTTGCAGCATCCAAATGGCAGGCATTGCCCTCATCGGTATCGATGTGGACCTCCAGTTTGGCTGCTTTGTCAGCACGTACGAGCACGTCGTCAAATACAACGCTGCAGTCAGAACTGCTGATTTTCAGTTGCATCATGTCACCATTGCTGACGCCGTAATGATCGGCGTCTGAATGATTCATGTGCACGTGTCGAGCAGCTCGAATCACACCGCGTTCCAGTTGGACGCTACCAGCGGGCCCCACAAGAACGCATCCTGGAGTACCGTCTATTTTTCCGCTGTGCCTCACTGGGGCATCAATGCCCAGTGAAATTGAATCAGTTAGAGCCAGCTCAACCTGACTGTCCGCACGTGTAGGCCCCAACACTCGCACACTTGGTAACATGCGACGACGTGGGCCGACCACCATGACTGTTTGCTTGGCAGCATAAAAGCCGTCCTGGTACAGATCTTTCTCCGGCTCCAGCACACTGCCTCGGCCAAATAGAATCTCAACGTGCTCATCGGTCAGGTGACAATGCCGAGCTGAAATGCTGACTCGCAAGTTGGGCTTGCCACCGACCCAGCCCGGAGGATCGTGTGGAGATCCTGAGGGTGTTCCACTCTGAAGGCTGTTGCCATTGGCGCGAATGGCGTTGCGAACGAGTTGTTCAATGGTTGAGCGGTCAATGGTCGCGTGGTTCATCTTCGATTTTTTTTCGATAAGTATGTAGGGGAACTGCTCGAACGTGTCTGCAGTGCATTAATCGGATTGACTGGTCCAGTCGGGCCCGGTCGGTAATACCTGTGCAGCTTTACCTTCCCCAGAAGGTGCAGCTAACACTACATCCGTACCAGCCAGTGCAAGGTGTTCTTTCCACTTGGAATCAAGGTTGGAATCGGTAACGACGGCGTGTACTTCATGTAATCCGCATAATCGGCTGAGGCTCACCTTGCCAAACTTGCTGCTGTCCGCGACCACAATCGCACGATCTGCTGATGACAACATGGCTTTCTCGCTTTCAACCAACATCATGTTGCTGTTGAAGTAGCCGCGATCTGTGATCCCCGCGACAGAAAGGAAAGCTTTACCCACATTGATGCTATGCAGCATCGAATCAGCCATCGGGCCAATCGCTACCGCCGTCCTGCCGCGAACGCAGCCACCAATCATCACCAAATCGATGGATTCACTGCTCGACAGTAAGTGGGCCACCGGCAGACTGTTGGTTACGACCTGAAGCGGACGCCCCACTAAATGACGAGCCAACTCGTAGGTAGTGCTGCCACCATCCAAAAGGATCGTGTCGTGGTCCTCGACTAAGGCAGCAGCCATCTGCCCAATCGCGGTCTTGGCCGACCAATCGGTGCCGCGGCGTGTTTCAAAAACTCTCAACGTGTCCGTCCCACCGGTCCAGAAAACCCCGCCGTGCGTTCGACGGGCAGTTCCGGTGCTCTCGAGGTAGTCCAGGTCGCGCCGAATCGTCGATTCACTGACTTGGAGTGTGTCGGCGAGTTCACCCAGCGAAGCGAAGCCTCGGGATTGGATGAGGTCACGCAACTTCGATCGCCTCGTTTCGCTTGTTGCTCCAGCCAATCTAAATTACCCGATGTGTTTAAGTCCCTGATTTGATAGTTTTCTATCATTTGTGGGAGAAATCAATCACTAAAGATTGTTTTTGGGTGATTTCATTCAATAAAAGTCGTTTTTGGTGATGTTTTTCCGTCTTTTGCACGGTTTGCTGTCTCCCAAAGGCGGTTGTGGTTATTCACGGTCTTTCGCACTTCGGCTGCTCTTCTCGCAGATCCATCAAGATTTTCAGTGGCAGAGCACAAAGGGCTGGGTTGTTGAAAACGCGTCTTGGGCTTTGAAATCGAGGGAATAAAGCGGTTTTGGAGCCTGTAGTTGACTCCGTGTATTGGGTTCGCAGGGTTCGCAGGGTTGGGAGGGCGCGATAGGCCGACCCGATATGTCAAACCGAGATGCCCCGTTCAAGAGTTCTGCCGGACTGGAGTAGACTGACCGGTCTATGGTCAAGTGACTTTCAGCAGTGAGTGAAAAATGACGGATTTGAGAGGCAAGCGAGCAATCGTTTCGGGAGCGTCCCGTGGTATTGGCCGTGGAGTCGCGATGGAATTAGCGAGGGCGGGGGCAGAGGTTGTTGTTAACTTTCGCAGTCACCCTGATGAAGCGGAGCAGGTTGTTGAAAAATGCCGCCAGCTTTCGGGCAGTGACGCTCATGCAATCTGCGCTGATTTTGGAGATCAGCAGGCTGTGGAAGGTTTGGTTGACGAAGCTGTGAAACGTATGGGTGGAGTTGATATTGTCGTTAGCAACGCGGTGTACAGCGATCGTCATCTATTCTTGGATTCCGATCTCGATGAGTTCAGGAAGACGATTGATGTTAGCATGTGGGGCGCATTTTACTTTGTACGTTCAGCCGGTCAGAGAATGGTAGCTGCGGGCAACGGTGGTGCTATGGTTGTGATTAGCAGCCCTCACGCGCACATGGCGATTCCTGGCGCGATGGCTTACAACATGGCCAAGGCGGCAAATGATCAAATGGCCCGTACCGCTGCTTGTGAGCTTGCTAAGGAAAAGATAAGGGTCAACATCATTCATCCAGGCTGGACAGATACGCCGGGCGAACGCAAGTTTTTTTCGGAAGAGACTCTCGCAGCAGAGGGTGCAAAGTTGCCATGGGGACGACTCGGCAAGCCAGAGGAAATTGGCCGCGGGGCAGTGTTTTTGTGTGATCCCAACAACGAGTATATTACAGGCAGTACACTCACGATTGATGGTGGTATTCAATTGCCGTGGCGAGAAATGTACCGGATCAACGAAGAGCCGGGGAAGTAGTACTGTAAGCCGGTGATGTCAAGGAATGTCTTGGTGACGCCTCCGTGTTATCAAGCAAGCCCCTGTATACGTTTGACGACTCAACAGGTGATCTACGACGAAATCGTTCTTGATCCAGAGTCGAATGTGAGATGGTGATTAGAAGCCAGCAATTTATCTTAGCATCCAGCGATTCCTTAATTCTACTCTGTAGAACCGGTGTATCCCGGCACCTGGCAGGTTGTAGCTTGGTTCGCTCTTGAATCTGCAAATGTCTCAGTTGCGGCGTGTAGTTGCGGCCATCAAAGGATAGTGACAGAGAACGGAGAGTTCTAAGCTTCGCTGTCAAATGTGCTCGCCGGTCCCCTCACGAAGTGAAGTGAACGAGTGGAACACTTTCTTCGGCTTTGCCGGAGCGAAATCAAACCTCTGGAGAGAGGGGGGTCCGGGCGGGGGGCGGGGGCGGGGCCGGGGGGG